>Ga0183096_1000240_pt1 | contig 95984 bp, 67 predicted proteins | sample Biomet5_FD_127791 | JGI IMG/M metagenome (GOLD analysis project Ga0183096, IMG submission 127791) | Microbial communities from bioreactor (seeded with sewage sludge) at LBNL, California, USA - Biofuel metagenome 5 (version 2) (version 3) | ecosystem: Engineered > Bioreactor > Anaerobic >...
GCAAATCTTAATCAACTACTGGTATTATCAAATATGGAAAGCTATAATGCCGTATTGATTGAGCAAGGGAAAGCACAGTCAGAGAGATTGGTATTGTTGCGTGATTTGGCAGTCAACCAGATGAAAATTATGGAATCTTTGACGATGACGGGGCTGACTATGCTTACTAAAAAGGAAGACGAATAATCATGCTGCTTTAGATAAAAAAATAGCCTAATCAAAATGCTGCTGGTTGAGTTGATAAGATTGTTGGAAAAGCCTTTAAATACAGAGGATATTTGCAGATTTTATTGAAGTGTAGAAAAGCCTAATAATCACACGTTGAGACGGTTGTCTTGATGTCAAGAGTTGAAGGAAAATAAACCTGAAAGCCCCTGATCTCATGGCATTTGCGGGTTTGGAGATAAAGCAGCTGAGGGGCACAGAATCCTCTGAGGAAACTTATCCAAAGCTGTCAAGCAATGCGCTTGAAGGATGAATTGACATTCAGTTGGAAAATTAGATGTTTTCCGCAGGGTTTAGGCTGCGGATCAAATGTTTTGCCGCTGAGTGAGCGGATCAGATGTTAAGGCCGGGAAGGCTTGAAAATAAAGGGAGTCTAGATGTAACCATTGACTTTACAACACGGACGCGATATTATAAGTGTTGGAAGTGAGGTAGTTACAATGCAGATTTCAAGCAGGTTTTCAATAGCGATCCACATGTTCGCATGTATGGAATATTTCAAGAATGATTATAAGATCACGAGCGAATTTATCGCGTCAAGCGTAGGAGTAAATCCGGTGATCATCAGGAAAATCACTTCCCAGTTACGGGATGCTGGGTTGGTGAATGTTGCCCGTGGAACAGGCGGGGTTTCTCTTGCCAAAGAATCAGAGGACATCACTCTTTTGGATGTATTCAATGCCGTGGATTCTGTAGAGGATGGAAAACTATTCAGTTTTCATGAAACCCCGAACGTTAACTGCCCTGTCGGAAGAAATATCCATCTGATTATGGATGACAAGCTTGAACGGGTACAGGATGCTATGGAGATAGAACTGAAAGCAATAACTATAGCTGATGTGATCAGGGATACCGAAAAGTACGCTGGAAATGATAAATAAGAAAATATTATAACGATGAGAGAAAAGAGGCCTTCGGAAGCAATTTCGAGGGCCCGAAATTTTTTTGGAAATTTTTGTTGTACCCATTGACATTACAACCAATACATGTTATTCTTTCGATGTAATCAAAATGGTTACAACAAATGAAACAATATTTGAAAAGGAGATCAAGACAATGAAAAACATTCTTATCGTAAATGCCAGTAAAAGAAGAAACGGAAATTCCTATGCACTGGAGGCAAAGATTGCAGACCAGCTTAATGGTAAGGCAGAGGTGGCGACATTCAATATCGGTCAGAAGCAGGTCAATGCATGTCTCGCGTGCGATGCGTGCAAGAAGCAGCATACACCAAACTGCATACAGAAGGATGATTTCACAGAGCTCATCCCGCTGATCGACAAATGCGATGGAATGCTTATTCTGTCTCCCGTACATTGGGATCAGTTCCCTGCACAATTGAAGGCATTCCTTGACAGGACATATTCTTTCATGGATTTCACGCAGCCAGATATGTCTGTGGCGAGCCGGAAGGACAAGAAGATCGGCGGATATTTCTTCGCCGGATTCGGGCCTGTCGATGTCTACACGAACATGGTTGAGACCGATATCAAGAGCTTCACGACTGCAGGTTTTACATCCTACAAAGCCCATGTCGCCGGTGACGCAAATGTGCCGGGCAGCATTATGGAGAAACCTGACGATCTGAAGGCTGCTGATGAAATGGTAGAATGGCTTCTTAAATGATAAACATTGATGAGGAAAGGCGGGATCGGAATGAAAGCTACTGCTGCATATCCTGTAAATCGAGAAAGAACTATAAAAACAAGAGTAACCGTATCAACGGCAATGTTGGCTGCGGTGGCATATGCTCTGGCATTTATGGAAATCACGGCTCTGCTCTCACCTTCATTTGCGAGGTTTGATTTGTCGGATCTTCCGTCGCTCGTAGGAGCTTTTTATAGTGCTCCTGAACGCACTGCCGTTCAATATCCTGAAAGGCCTTGCAATCAGCGCGGTGACAATGATTATTTATGAGAGGCTTCCGCCAATCTTAAAAGGAACTGACTGAAGGGAGGGCAGAATGGAACCAAAGGATTATCTGAGAATACTGGTCGAAGACATTCATTCCACAATCGTTGCCACGATCGGAGAAGACGGTCATCCGGTCACCAGAGCCATTGATATGATGCTGTGGGACGGTGAGGGCGTATATTTTCTTACCGCAAAAGGAAAAGCTTTCTATTCCCAGCTTATAGAGCAGAAGTTCATATCGCTTTCAGCTGTAAAAGATAAGAAAGCCATATCCCTTCGCGGAGAAGTACGGAATATCGGAAATGAAAAGCGGGACGAGATCTTTGAGAAAAACGAATACATGCAGAAAATCTATCCGGGAGATACCAGGTCAGCACTTGAAGTTTTCCAGATCGGTGAAGCTGAAGGAGAATATTTTGATATCAGTGATCCGGATCATGTATTCAGGGACATGATCGTGATTGGAGCTGCGAAAGAAACAGCAGGCGGATATTTCATTGGAAAAAGTTGCACCGGATGTGCCTCCTGTATGGAAGCATGCCCTCAGAAGTGTATCGATATAGCGTCAAAAACTGCGGTAATAGACCAGCATCACTGCCTGCACTGCGGCAGATGTGCAGAAGTTTGTCCTGCAGGGGCAGTTGAAAGGCGGTGAAGTCAATGACGCAGGAAGAAAGAAGATTATATCTGATCCGGCGGCTTCTGGAGGAAAACAGAGAATATGCCGGAATGAGCATACCGGAAGATGAAACAGAGCAGCGCCAGCTTCTTCGTGGACTGGTGAATATCAGAATGCCGCAGGAAGCTGACGAAGAGTTCCTGACCGTACAGGACGCGTATTTAAAGGAAATCCTGGAGCAGAAAGGTATCGTAAATATAGCCGATCTTGATGAAGCTGAACCTGGGATCGTCCTTTGGAAGGGAGATATCACAAGGCTTTACTGTGACGCTATTGTCAATGCAGCAAACAGCGGAATGACCGGATGCTATCGTCCGAATCATAACTGCATCGACAATTGCATTCATACCTATGCCGGAATACAGCTTAGGAAGAAATGCGCAGATATAATGGAGGCGCAGGGATATGAAGAGCCGACTGGTCAGGCGAAAATCACGCCGGGTTATAATCTCCCGGCCAGTTATGTGATTCATACAGTCGGGCCGATTGTACAGGGGAAGTTGACAGAAAACCACGAGAAACTGCTCGAATCATGTTACCGCTCCTGTCTGGAACTTGCTGCGGAGAACAAATTGGAGAGTATTGTATTCTGCTGTATTTCAACGGGAGTGTTCATGTTTCCCAATAGACGTGCGGCTGAAATTGCAGTCAGGACGGCCACAGATTTTCTGAAGACCGGTATATCAGTAAAGAAGGTGGTATTTAATGTTTTCAAAGATCAGGATGAAGAAATCTACAGAGGATTGCTCAAATAATATTAAGAAACTGAAGAAGGCATTACTGGAGGCAGATACCATCGTAATCGGTGCAGGAGCCGGGCTATCAACAGCAGCAGGCTATACCTATTCGGGTGAGCGTTTTCTGAAATATTTCTCCGACTTTACTGAGAAATATAGCATTCAGGATATGTATTCCGGCGGATTTTATCCATTTCCCTCAGCAGAAGTACGCTGGGCGTGGTGGAGCAGGCACATATGGCTGAACAGATACGCTCCGATTCCTAGTGACATTTACAGCAGACTTCTGAATATGGTACAGAGTAAAGAATATTTTGTGCTTACCACGAATGTGGATCATTGCTTCCAGCGGGCAGGGTTTGATAAAAAACGTTTGTTTTATACGCAGGGGGATTACGGGCTGCTTCAATGCAGCGACCCGTGTGATCAGAAAACTTACGATAATAAAGAACTTGTCCGTAAGATGATTCTTGCACAGGGATTTCAAATAGAGACTGATGGCAGTCTTACCATCCCTGCAGGGTCAGGAATACGGATGGAAGTGCCGTCGGAACTGGTTCCGCGCTGTCCTGACTGCGGTAAGGAAATGACAATGAATCTCAGGGCAGATGACAGCTTTGTAGAGGACGCGGGATGGCATCAGGCAGCCGGAAGGTATTCTGATTTTATAAGGCGGCATGAGAACGGAAAGGTGCTTTATCTGGAACTTGGTGTCGGGATGAATACACCGGTGATAATAAAATATCCATTCTGGCAGTATACAGCGAAAAATCAAAATGCTGTCTATGCCTGTCTGAATAAAGGAGAAACATATGTACCTGCTGAAATCGCCGGCCGCAGCATTTGCATAGATGATGATATCGCGCAAATATTAGCTGAAATTTAAAACAAGAGAGCAAGTCACTCCATCCATCGTGTTGATGGATTCCTTTTCGAATTAGACAGGGATAGCACGACAGGGCGTAATTTTCAAATTTAACTTGAAAATTACGCCCTATTTCTATCTAATCGTCATAGAAAGAAGGAGCAGCTATGATTAAAAGAGCAATTGCAGATAAAATTAAAAAAAGTGTTTATCAGGTTCCGGTTGTTACAGTATTAGGCCCGCGTCAAGCAGGAAAAACTACATTAGTAAGGGAACTTTATTCTGATCATACCTATGTAAATCTTGAGGATAAAGCAACAAGGGAACTTGCAGAGAACGATTATATTGGCTTTTTTAAGAAATATCAGGAACCGATGATTATTGATGAGGTACAGCGTGTACCCGGGCTTCTTTCAGCTATTCAAGTTAAGGTAGATGAAAATAGAAAAAATGGACGATTTATTCTCACCGGCAGTCATCAGCCAAGACTACGGGAAGCAGTGGCACAATCATTGGCGGGCAGAACTACGATACACACATTGTTTCCGCTTAGTCTGGAAGAAATCAGGAATAGTGGAAAACTTGAAGAGTTAGATGATAATATCATTCGTGGATTCATGCCTGAATTATATCAGGATAATGCAAGGGATGCAGATGTATATTATAGAGATTATCTGGATACCTATATTGAAAAAGACTTACGGCAGATGATTGCAGTGAAGGATTTAAATGCATTTTTAAGATTCTTAACTTTATTAGCTGGAAGAGTAGGCCAAGTTGTTAATTTATCCAGTATGTCCGGGGAGGTTGGCGTTTCATCAACTACACTTGGCGAATGGCTTTCGATTTTAGAAGATTCTTTTGTTGTTTTCAGACTGCAGCCATATTACTCTAATATCAGCAAACGAATTGTAAAATCACCAAAAGTATATTTCGTGGAGCCGGGACTTGTCGCATATCTTCTTGGTATTGAGACAGCACGGCAGGCATCCAGGGATCCTTTAAGAGGAAATATATTTGAAAATATTGTGGTTCTTGAAGCAATGAAAGCAAGGTTAAATGATAATAAAGAACCTAATCTTTTTTATGTGAGAACTGAAAAGGGCGTAGAAGTAGATTTGATTCTGAAAAAAGAAGGAATGTTGTTCCCTTTTGAAATCAAATCGTCGATGACACCAAATAATGATTTTTCTAAGAATATGAAACTGTTTTGCAATAGTGAAGCTGATTCAGGGGAAATGACTGTGGTTTATTGTGGTGAAGGTTATGATTCATTTCAGAATTGCAAATATACCAATTATACTGAGGTTGCAGAGTTAATTAGAAAATGTTGATTTGTTAATTTGTGTGCAAAGAAAAAATATCCATTTTTTGATATTAAAAGAATCAGATATTTTCTCACCTTTTTGATTTGCATTTATTCCGGGGAAATGTGGAGTATAATTGATTCTATACTTATAAACAGGAGATATAACAATGAAGCGCATCATAAAACCCATCAGCATAATGACCATACTTTGTTTGATAGTCGTGTTTGCTATACCTGTATCAAGCACTGAAGCTTTCGGCATGACAAAGAGCAGCGTCAAGACGATAAAGGCCGGGGTTCTTGAATTCGATCAGTACTGCTACAAGGACAAGAACGGGAATTACCGCGGGTTTGATGTGGAATATGCGGAGAAGATCGGGCAGTACATGAACTGCAGGATCAAGATAGTTCCTTTTGACTCTATAAATAAGGCCAATTCCGCTTTGAAGGCAGGCAGGATACAGATGCTTGTGGATTTTATCAAGACTGATGAAAGAAAGGCTGAATTTACTTTTACCGGCAATTCTCTGATAAATATCAGCAACAGCGTTTATGTTCGCAACAATTACGATAAGATCGAATATAACAACTGGTCCGACCTGAATAATAAGAGGATAGGAGTAGTCAAAGACAGCGCTGTACGTCTTTTGTTCAAAGAAAGATGTGAAGCCCACGACATACAGCCTGTTTTTGTTGAATTCGATAATACATCTCAGATAGACAAGGCGCTTGAAAAAGGGAAGATAGATGGAGCTGCAACTGAAACAATTACACCTGCCGGGTTCAAACCCGTTCTCCACTTTGCACCTATAGACAGCTATATGATGGTCAAGAAGGGCAATACCGTTCTGAAAAACGAAATAGACGGAGCCGTAGACAATCTGATAACTGATAATCCTGATTATGCAAGAAATCTTTACAATAAGTATTTCAAGGCATCGTCAGGTTCCGGGGTCGCTTTGAGCAATAATGAAAAGGCATATGTAAAGAGCCATCCTGCGGCGAAGGTGGCAATAATAAGTTCGGCAGCGCCTTTTTCATATTATAAAAAAGGCAGGGCAAAGGGGATCATGCCTTCGTACTATAAAATACTGGGTAAGAAGATTGGCATAAATTTCAAAATGGTGAAGTATGATTCGTATAAGGATGCTTTAAATGCAGTCAGGACGGGAAAAGCCGATGTCCTGGGCTATTATTTCGGCGACATAGTGTTGTCTTCGGATGAAGGTCTTGCTATTACAGACCCGTATGAATCCCTTAACTGTGTCATGGTGACGCAAAAAGGCAATGAAAAAGCGGCAGTCAAGTCGGCAGCGGTGACTACCCGTACCAAAGATATCCTCGAAGTCCTGCTGGCAGAAAACCACGACAACATAAAATTAAAAAGCTACGGGTCTATAAATGACTGCTATTCTGCTTTGGATAACGGGAAAGCAGGGTCAATCATCTGCACTGTGCCGGCGGCTACATGGCTGGTAAACCAGCATGGAAACAACAGGATATCCATGTCGGCTATGACCGGGATAAATATCGACCTGTGCGGTGCAATGAGTGAAGACAAGAGTATGCTTCGTACTATTATAAACAAAGGTGCTGCTGCATCAGGTGAGGATATTTCGCGTATAATTATTCAGACTACAGCTGAGCGCGACGGCAATCTTCAGACTTTAATAGAGACTATGCCAGCAAAATGGATGATTTTGTTCCTGTCAGTTCTGATCGCACTGATACTGTGGCTGACCATTGCAATGCTGAGTCTGCGACGACGTCAGCGTGAGAATGAAGCTCTTGAAAAAGAGAGGGCTGCAGCCAGACAAAGGGAGATGCAGGTTGCAGCTGATAAAAGTGCCAATGAGGAGAAAAACAGATTTTTCTCCACCATAGGTCACGATATGCGCACTCCGCTCAATGCCATAATCGGCTATTCAACTCTGGCACAGGATAAGAACACCTCTGAAGATGTGAAAGATGACCTGAAGAAGATCTGTACATCAGGCAAACTGCTTCTGGAACTGATAAATGACACTCTTGTGATTTCCAGACTGAACAGCGGTAAAACAGAACTTAAGATGAGTAACGTGAATATCGATGAGGTCATTGAAGAGGTCATGGTGCCGGTAAGAGAGTTTGCCCGCGCCAAGGATATTGAACTGAAGGTCTCCAATGAGGCCGGGAATTCCACGCTTCTTATGGACAGGCTCAATATACAGAAGATACTTTTGAATCTTTTGACCAACGCCATAAAATACACTGCAGAAGGAGGTCACGTAAAATTAACGGTCACAGACAGCATAAGCGAAAATATTTATTCAGACACCAGATTCGTAATAGAGGACGACGGCATCGGCATCGATCCGGAGTTTATGAAGAAGCTGTTCGAACCTTTTGCTCAGGCTGATTCAGATGGCAAGGCCGGAGGCACCGGCCTGGGACTTTCCATAGTCAAGCGGCTGGGCGCTATTATGGGGGGGAAGATACGATGCGACAGTACAAAAGGGAAAGGCACAAAATTCACAGTGTATCTGAGGTTCAGGATCGCTGATGACGCTGTCGCAGGGGAAAGAAATGAACAGGAGCATGTTTCTTTTGAAGACCTCAGGGGAAAGAAGATACTTCTGTGTGAGGATAACAATATAAACAGGGATCTGGCCTGCGAACTCCTTCAGAGACAAGGTATGGAAGTGACGGCTGCAGTCAACGGAAAGCTGGCAGTAGAAGCTTTTAAAGCAAGCCGTATCGGAGAGTTTGCGGCCATACTCATGGATATAAGGATGCCGGTCATGGACGGATATGAGGCTTCAAAGACTATTCACAGTCTTGACAGAGAAGATGCGCCGGACATTCCTATAATCCCTCTTACTGCTGAGGCTTTTGATGATGATATGGAGAAGTGCAGAGAGGCCGGTATGACCGGATACCTGTCTAAGCCAATGGATGCAGAAAAATTGTATGAAGCCATAGCAAAGGCAATAAAGCGGTAAAATCAATATGGATGAAAGTCGAGCATCGGGCTGGACAGGTATTTTCGCGGAAGACAACTATAAAATAACAGCTTCATGATCGATCATAAAAACCGGGCAGATCAGGAAAGGTCTGCTCAGTTTATCTTGCTCTGGTTTACATGGCGCGAGTTTGTCTCTGAAAAAAATACATGTTCGCTATAATGATATTCACTAAAGCAGATAGGAAGTGGTGCATAAACTGAATGTCAAGTATTTGGGTTTCGCTAAACATGCCTTCGGTGCAGCTGCCCGGAATGTCTAATGTCTCCAGATCGTAGATCCCGGTCCAGTTTCCCATCAGGTATGTTCCAAACCCGCTCACTTCTTTTCTTTCTTTTTCTGATACTTCCATCATCAAAGATCGAAGAAACAAATCAGCTTTTCTTGTATTCAAGGTAATAAAGAAGCCTGCAGCGAAGACCGCAGCGCATCGGAGAACGGGATGGCCCGTGTATTAAAGCCTGTTAAAGAAAACATAATATTTAAAAATGAGGGGGTGCGGATATTGAAGATTTCTGTTATTTTCCAGTGCCCGCGTTACTGAGAATTTCATCACTGTGAAAATCATAGCTTCGGAAAGCTTCTTTTAAAAACACCGGCGTCTTGTCATAGAGGAATTGAGCCAGCTCTTCGGAGGATAGACTGATTTCACCGAGTAACCATTCCTGCTGCAGTCCAAAGATCCCAAAGGTGTGGTGTTTTGCTTCCAATATCTGTTGTGCAGTTGGGTGCTCTCCTGTCGTGGCCGTCACAACATCGTCCACCATTTTCATGGCGTATCCCATGCCGTAGCGTACAAGAGAGTTTTGTGACTTGTCGACATAAAGTTTTTTGTAAAAAGCCCGTTTCAGATCCATGTGTTTTAAAGATTCTGTCAGACGCTCAGGTGAATATTCAGGTATTTTATCTCCGAAAGCCGCGGAAATGTCGCATAAATAGATCCAGGCGGACAGATCGTACTTGTCCTTGAAGTAGTAATAAAATGTGGGCGGAGCGGCACCGCAGCGTCTGCAGAGATCGACGACACGGACTTTGTCCATGGTCATGGTCTTCAGCATTTTTTCTAGTTCCGCCGCGAACATCATTTTCGTTCGGTCTTTCAATTTCATATGGAAGCAGCCTCCTTATTCTTATAATATCACGAATATATAAGGAAATCTTATTAAAATCGTGTTCTGTCAGATGAAAGTTTTTATGCTGTGAATATAATGACGTTATCGATATGAAATAAGGAGGGAACAAGTAATGGAAAACAGAGTAATTGAAAATATGATGACGAGGGCTTCGGTCAGAAAATTTACGAGTCAGGTTGTAGAGAATGAAAAAGTTGAAGTTCTTCTTAAGGCTGCAATGACTGCGCCGACAGCAGTAAACAGCCAGCCATGGCATTTCGTGGTGATAACAGATAAAGACAAGCTGGAACAGATTTCTCAATATGACGCACCGATGTCGATAGTCGTCTGCGGGGACAGGAATCATTTCGCACAGATGGGTCAGGAATGGTGGATCACAGACTGCTCCATGGCTTCTGACAATATTCTTCTTGCCGCTAATTCCATGGGACTCGGCGGCATCTGGACAGCACTTTTTCCATTGAAGCAGTATATGGATCGCGCAAGCGCCGTCCTTGCGCTTCCCGGCAACCTGATACCGCTTAATCTGATTAATATCGGATATCCCGCGGAAAACCCGAAGCAAAAGAATAAATGGAACAAGGATAAAATCACATATATACGATAACGATCCTGATGTTGCTTCGTGCAGAGGCTGTTTGTGAAGCTGAGTTGTCACTCTTCAATGATCAGGATGACCATGTTTTCAACGGCTATCCTCATCTTCGGGTGAAAGATCATAAAATGTATGCAGGGAGATTTGCTCCTGGATATGACGGCCCATTTGCATTTTACAAGATAAGAAGGTATGATATTTTTGGTGAAGTAACTTTTACAAGAGAAACTGCGCCCTTTTACAAATCAAGGATGCCTGTCCGAAGGTTTTGACTGCCGGGGCCGGGCATGAGGGTCATAAAAAATTTGTGTACAGCAGGGAAAAAGCAATACCTATGGTAGAATTCAACGATAAAATACTTAGCCAGGTCGGAAATATGAATCCGGGCGATTATGCGGTCTATCGTATCGAAAACGGCAGATTGATCACAATGGCATTTTCTGATGGCCTGCCTGGATTATCGGGTCTTACTGAAGATGAATATGCAGAAATCACAAAAGAAGATGCAGCCGCGATCGTTCTGGAAGCTGACAGACGCCAGGTCAGTGAAACGATCGGAGAGATCATCAGGAATCAGGATGAGTCATCATCATTTTCTGTGACCTATCGGATATTTCATAAGCAGTTTGGATTCATCTGGGTGCGTGCAAAAGCAAAAATGATCGCGATCAGAGAAGGCGCTCCGGTCATTCTTGTTTCTTTTGCAACAATGGCCGCAGAAGCACAGGAATATACGAATCTGCTGAACAGCAATGATATGATCATCTATGTTGTTGATAAAGATACATATGAGCTGCTTTTCGTAAATCAGCCGGCGCTCAAGGCCTGTGGAAAGCATAAGTACCAGAATGAGAAATGTTATCATTTCTTCAATGGCGAGGATTCTCCATGCCCATGGTGCTCACTGCCGTCTATGAAGGATGGCTATAGTCATGTCGATGCAAGCTATGTTCCGACGCGGAAAAAATGGTATCGTAAAGATGTGTATGATATCAGCTGGTACGGCCATAAAGCGGCGGCATTCTATACTGCAGATATTACGGAGCAGAAGGAACGCCAGGAAGCCTATGAAGAGCGCTTCAGCAATCTTTATAAGGAAATCGCATATGCCAATCCTAATGCACTGGCAATGTTCCGCCTGAATCTCACAAAGAATACCTGCTCTGATGTCCAGAGCACATTTGATACTGCCGTAAAGCAGCAGGCAGCCGGCACTGTTGATGGATATCTCGCTGCCTGCGCAGAAATCATCACAGATGAAAAGATCCGTGAAGACTGCGTGAGCCGCTTTTCGCTCACGAATCTGATCAGTGAATTCAATAAGGGCGTTACTGAAATGTCGATCGAATATCCTATTCATGGCAGGGCCGGAAACACGATCTGGGTAAATGGCGTAATTGTCATGATACAGAATTCCGTCACTGATGATATTGAAGGAATTGCCTATGCTTTAAATATCACGGATCAGAAAACAAGTGAAACGATCCTGGCAAGGATATCGGAAGAAAAATATGATCATATCGGCCTTATCAGTCCTGTTCAGCACAGTTACGAATTATGGAAACAGGATAAATCGTATGATCTGCAGCCACATCGATCCGTAGATTATGATGAGACATTCAGGGATATCATCGATCATTATATATCAGCAGAAGACCGAAGACTTTTTGAAGAGCATGGAAAACTTGAAAGCATCGTATCTAATCTCAATAAGAACGGAAAGGATACATTTGTCTATCGCTATATTGATCCGAATGGCAGATGTGTTTATAAGCAGGTGAATTATGTCTGGCTTGGCTCCCAGAAGGATCTTGTTCTTGAGACACAGACGGATCTGACGGAACTTTATGAACAGCAGATAGAGCATGTAAAGCAGCAGCATGAGGCTGAGCTTGCCAAAGAACGTGCACTGAGCATGGAATCTATCCCGTCAGGTGTCGGTGTATTCGATGTGGCCGATGGAAAGCTCACATTGAATTACATCAACAGCGGATTCTACCAGATGCTGGGGATATTGCCGGAGGATAAGGGCAGATATTTCAGTGATGACATGATAAGCAATGTATTTGCTGATGACAGGGCAAGATTAAATGATGCAATCGATATATCCATACAGGAGAAAAAGCAGCTGAACTGCAGGATACGGATATTAGATGGAGACAGGAAGCTGCACTGGGTCGAAATAGCTGCAAATCATGTTCCGATGGATCAAGATACAGAGCGATTCTATGTATCGTATTATGATGTGGATCAATTGATACGGATCCAGGATGAACTGAAGGAAAAAGAGCTCACATATCGTGATATCCTGTCTTATTCAGAGATCGTCCATTTTACATATTACCTTCAGCAGCGCCAATATAAAATAGAAGCGTTACCGGAAAAATATCATATGGTCCCGATAGTGATGGATAACTATCCCGAATCCTTTATTAAGCTTGTTCATCTGAACGAAAAAGATACGGATGCATTTCTGAACATGGTCAAAGAGATAGATGACGGCGCAAAAGAATCAGAGTGCACAGTTTTCATGAGCCTGCAGGGAGTTGAAGGATGGTACCGCGTACATCTGATGAGTGTCCCGGATGAATATGGACACACAGTTAAAGCGATCGGGAATGTGTTCAATGTCGACCGTGCAAAAGAAGCGGAAAAAGCCATCTCGGATGAAAGGTTCCGCATGAGATCCCTGTGCGGTATATATCTGGCGACTGCCTGCTTCAGCGTAAAGAAGGATTATGAAATCGCATTCAACCATACCGGACAGCTTGAAAAGCTAGAAGGGATCGACCATAATGCTCTGGAAGAAGCGCGGACTGTCGAACCATTGGTCGACAAGCAGAGCCCGGAAACACTTGTGACTCTTTTTTCTGCTTCCGGGCAGATCCCTGATAAAGAGCAGAGACAGGATTTTATCCGTACCTGCAGTCATGCAGGAATGCTGAGGGAGTTCTATAAAGGGAACCGGGATATTACGCTTGAATATCGCAGATTTGTTGACGAAAAGCTTATCTGGGTGTCTACGCGTGTCATTTTGATGGAAGAGCCGTCTACTGGAGATATCCTGGCATTTTATTATACAAGGGATATCAACGAAGAAAAGCAGAACGAGCAGATCAGAAAGCTGGCACTTGAAAAGCAGAGCGATTATATGGCGCTGCTTGATGTCAAATCTCAAATGCTGTCATTTCGCGGTGCGTCGCATATTGAACGGACATTCTGCCGAAGTTTTGATCTTAATGGTGAAAACAGGTATGAGGAGGGTATTCGTACAGCGATAAACGGCTCCCTGGATAATACTGAAGGACAGGCATTACTGAACGATATTTCCATCGCGCATATCATCGAAAGTCTGGAAAACAGAGATGAGTACTCTGTGGCCTATGACTGGAAGGATCAAGATGGAACTATGCTGCGTAAACAGATATTGTATCAGTGGCTGGAGGATACAAAAGAGAATATCCTTATTGTAGAGTCAGACATCACAAGTGCATTTATCATGGAGCAGCAGAGAGCCCGGCAGCTGCAGAATGCATTGGAAACTACTGAAAAAGCAAATAATGCAAAGACAGAATTCATATCGCGGATCAGTCACGATGTCCGTACGCCGATAGGAGCCATCAATAACATGATTTCGTTTGCCAGAGAAGATATCGATGCCCGTGACAAGTTGCTGAATGACCTGGATAAGATCGAGACATCCAACGATTTACTGCTGAGCCTGATCAACGATGTCCTGGATATTTCCAAGATCGACAGCGGCAAGATCGAACTGCATCCGGAACCTTATCCATATGATGAGTATATTGAGAATATCCGGAATATCTTTGAACCGCTCTGTCAGCAGAATGGCCTGGATTTTGTGATCGAAGGCGCGGAGACGGGAAATGGACATGCGGTAATAGTCGATCATGTACGATACAACCAGATATCTCTCAATCTTCTTTCAAACGCTGTAAAATATACCCCGTCAGGAGGGACTATCACATACACTTCGCATGCAAGAAAACGCAGTGACAACATGGTCGAATGCAGTTTCACAGTTGCCGATACCGGGATAGGCATGAGCAAAAAATTCCAGGAAAAAATGTTTGAACCATTCAGCCAGGAAAATGATAATCCAGCAAGGATGAAACCGGTCAACGGAACAGGGCTTGGCTTGTCCATCGTAAAAAGGCTTGTTGATCTAATGGGAGGCAAGATCACAGTAAAAAGCGAGGTAGGAAAAGGAACGGCGATTTCTGTAGCATTCGTTTTGCCGGAAGTTGATATGGGTAAAATCGCTTCTGAGGAACAGGGAGATGCGGTTGCCTCTGAACGGCTTCACGGCAGGATCCTCATGGCCGAAGATAATGAGATCAATACGGAAATAGCAGTGCGTATACTCAGTTCTTTTGGTCTCACCATCATGCATGCTGAAAATGGAAAGCAGGCGGTGGAAATATTTGAACGGTCTGCGCCGGACGAATATCAGTGCATCCTGATGGATATCCAGATGCCGGTCATGAACGGTTATGAAGCGACGAAGAATATTCGCGCATTGGACCGGCCAGACGCCGGCAGAGTGCCGATCATTGCGATGACAGCAGATGTGTTTGAGGAGAGCCTTCAGGCTGCAAAGCAGGCTGGCATGGATGATTACGTTATGAAACCGATAGACACGCACAGGCTTTATAAGATATTGTCAAAAGCGATCAGAGTGTCAAGTAACGGACGGAGATAAAGTGTTAAATAACGGACGGAGATAAACTTAACAATGGATATGGTGTAATAGTATGTATGGACAGATCTTAGGAGGGAAATAATCTGATGATCATTAGAAAGCTGGGCGCGTCCCGGGACAGTGGAAAATATAAGAATGGCTTTACATTAGTTGAAGTCATTGTTGTACTGGTGATTTTGGCGATCCTTGCTGCGATACTTATACCATCGATGGTAAAGTATATCGGGAAAGCAGAAGAGCGCACGGCCATCGTTGAATGCAGGCAGTGTGTCAATGCGGCTCAGACAATCGCATCTGAAGCATATGGAGAGCATGGGACAGCGACCCTGGATCTTGCATCTTACAGATCGAAGATCATTGACCTTGCAGAAACACCAGAAGGATCAGATATCACGCAGCTGACTGTAGAGAATGCGAAAGTTGCTTTGCTGCAGTATTGTTCAGCCGACAAAGTGTATGTCACTTATAAGAACGGCAAATATACACTGGGAGAAGGAGTGTCTTCAACGATCCAGACAGCACAGACATTTTTGGAAAAAGCCCTGGCGCAGGTTGCTGCATATAACGGCAAGTATCACAGCGGAGATGATCTGATCAGGGCGATGGGGACCCTGCCATCGGTGGCGACCTCTGAGATATTCGGAAATCAAAAAATATATGGAGGCGCAGACGTATTGTATTGGCGCCCGGCGGAAGTGACCATCAATGGTGAGAAAACAGTAGTTTTGTATGCGAATTCAGATCCGGCAGGCCGTGCGCAGTGGCAGGGCTTCGCATATTATTACAACGGGAAAATCTACAGATCAACAGCGATCAATAATAATTCCAACACTATTGACAAGCGTCAGATCAGCACAAGTACTGTCAATAATAAAAGCCTGTGGGAGGAAATGTGAAGCAGCACAGTCTTTTGTAAAGACTGTGTGAAAACATTTCCAAGGTCACATAAGCATATTTATTCTGTGATATGGTAACAGAATAAAATGGCTCTATGTCAAATGCTGGGGTGGAGCCCATGTGGAATAAAAATCGAACATCGTATTTTTTCTGAAAAAACAATGCTAAGGAGCCGTGATGAAACTGGAGATATACGGCCTCAGCCGAGAAGACACTTCCGGAAGTGGTAGCCGTATATGGAGAAGGTGAGTGCCATGTTATAGGTCTCTGTGCCCTGCTGTTTCGCCCAGTGCATGAGCCTGAAGAAATCTGCACGGCTTTTAGAGACTATTCCAAGTTTGAAAAAGGCTTTCAGAAAAGCGCCTATGTCCGTAAAGAAAAAGCGCCTTTTGTGTTTGCCTTTCGGACGGTAATTTTCGAGAAATGTGCGTACCCTTTTATAATAATTATCAGGTGAGTAAATATATTTGATGACTTTTTCATATCCGTTCTGAAGCTTTTCCATACCCATTTTAGGCTTGAAATTAATATCAGTGTTAACTCCGGAAAAATCGGTGATCAGCCGTTCCTCTTTTTTAAGGCGGTCATACAGATCAGTGCCTGTCGGTGCGTTGAGCATGCCTACCATGGCAGTGACTATTCCGCTTTTCTGGATAAATGAAGACATATTGTCAAATACAGAAGACTTGTCATTGTCGAATCCCAGTATGAAACCTCCCTGGACCTGCATGCCGTGATGCTGTATTTTTTTAATGCTTTCTATCGTGTCGCGGTTACGGTTCTGTATTTTATTGCACTCGCTCAGACAGTCGTCATCAATGGTTTCTATACCAACGAAGACGTTGTCGAATCCTGCTTCTGTCATGAGTTCCATCAGTTCATCGTCGTCTGACATATTTATAGATACTTCGGTGAAAAAAGAAAACGGATAGTTTTTTTCTTTCATCCACTCGATCAGCAGAGGAAGGACTTCATGCTTGAGCTTGTTCTTGTTGCCGATGAAATTGTCATCGACAAAGAATATCGATCCGCGCCATCCAAGTGAATAGATTGCTTCCAGTTCTGAAATGATCTGAGAGGATGACTTGGTGCGCGGGACATGTCCAAACAGAGAAACGACGTTGCAGAACTCACAGTTGAAAGGACAGCCTCTGGAATACTGCATGCTCATCATTGCATAGTCTCTGGTATCGATAAGTTCCCATGCAGGGATCGGCGTCTCCGAGAGTTCGGGATATTCACTGCAATCATAAATATGTTTTGCTTTATGATTTTTGAGGTCTTCCAGAAAATTAGGTATGCATATTTCACCTTCGTTGAGAAGAAGATGGTCGACATCATCAAAACGTTCAGGTTCAATGCTGAAAAGCGGACCGCCGCATACAGTCCTGACCCCCAGAGCTTTGCAGCGGTCGATCACGCTGCGTGCCGATTTGCTCTGGATGTTCATGGCACTGATGAACACATAATCAGCTTTGAGGATATCGCTGTCCCTGAGACGCGATACGTTCATATCAATGAGTTTTTTATCCCACTCATCAGGCAGCATGGAGGCTATGGTCAATACTCCGAGAGGCGGAAGATTGGATTTTTTATGGATGAATTTCAGTGCATATTTGAAACTCCAGAATGTGACAGGGTACTCAGGATAAACAAGCAGTATATTCATGTAAGTCTTCTTTCTGTAATATAGTCGGTAAATAGTAAGATAATTTACCATACAACATCATTATAAACTGAAATATAGACATTACAAGAGATACTTGTCCCAAGAATATCATACAGGCGTGTTTTCGTGGACCACACATGTTGAGACAGCAGCAGGCAGCGAATGGACCGGTCAGATGACAGGAATATATCCAATAATGAGAAATGAATGCAGTCTTTTGTAAAGGTTATGTGAAAAAATCCCTATTATCACACAAGCATATTTGTTCTGTGATACGGTAACGATATAAAATAAAGGAAGCGACAGGAGAGATATTATGCTTACCAGGACAAGAGATGCTTTTACTTATGCTTTAGTGGTAGTTTTGACGGCGGGGATGCTGGCATTCGTTGTCGGCGGCATGCTGCTGACATCTCCGGCGGTGAATGCGGCGACCAGCACATTCAGTACTTCTGGTACGGCAAGCCCGAAAGCCATATACAAAGGTTCCGGTTTTGCTGTCAAAGGCACAGTATATTCAAAATACAGGATCACAGGCTTAAGAGCAGGCGTACGCACTGCAGACGGGAAATGGGTCAGCGGAGTGAATGCTTGTGCACAACCGTCAGCGAAGAAATACAGTCTGGCAAAACTCGATTCCAAAATAAAATTCAGCAGACTTTCTGCCGGAACATACCGTTATGCCGTGTGGGCAAAAAATGAAAAAGGCGCATCAAAATATGTGCTCAGCAAAACTTTTACAGTTTCTTATTTCTCGACCAGCAATATTTCAGCACCTGGTACTTTGAATACAGGCAGCGGTTTCACTCTGCGCGGATATGTAAAATCTAAATATAATATCGCATATATGAAAGCAGGCATCAAGACTTTATCAGGCGCATGGAAAAGCGGACATTATGTTATTGCTTCGCCGAATGCCGCTTCATATAACATATCCAAAATAAACAGCAGAATAAAATTCGGAAACCTGCCCAACGGAACATATTACTATAAAATTTATGTCAGAGATAAATACGGCATAGGGAAATATGTGATCAGCAAAAAATTCACTGTCAGAGCAGCGGCGAAGACGACCGACAGTTCTGTACCGGCAGCGGGCGGGAAGTGTCTGTCATATAATCAGAGTGTTATAAGTGCCATCGGGGCACAGGGACCTTCCATGTGCGCCATATATTCTATGGCATACTGCAGAGCTGTCATAGACGGACATTTTTACAGGTACTATTATACGAGCAGCGGTGTGAAAAAATCGTACTCGACATACAGAAGCAGGATATACAATCAGTATGGATATGGTTCCTCGTGGGCGTACTGGAGTGCGGCAAATGGCACCAGCACATATTTTACGACCAGCGGTTCCTGTTACAGGGCGGCTTTGTATCAGATCAATAAAGGACGTCCATGCATACTGCTCGTCCATAACCGCTATTCAGGCAACACTCATTATGTGGCACTGATAGGATACCGGGCCGGGACAACGGCATCCAATGTGAAGATCAGCAGCTTCATAGCTCTCGATCCTGTGTATGCGTGCAAAAAATACCTGTACAGCATTTATACAGGCGGTTCAATGAGATACACCAACAGCAGCGTACATCAGCTGATCACATTTTAATGAAATGCGAACGGGCGCAGCAGGCGAAAGCCTGCTGTGTTTTTTCGGTTAAAGCAAAAGGTATGACAGTGTGGCTGTGAGCGACATCGAACGCAGTCAGGCGCGCAGTATGTCAGTTAGGTCCGTTATACCCTGGTGTGAACGGAATGATCAGGTTTTTCAGCATAAATTGAGACAGAATTCGAACGAATAATATGAGATTGAGAGCGGAGCGGATATATCGGTTCCAGGCAACAATATTATTGAACTAATGGTGAAAATGTGACATAATGTTGATACGACAACACTAAATAATGATAGCGGTATGCCGGAGGTATCTATAATCGATGAAAATCACAAATGAAAATATAATTAATTATGCTGCATTATCACCAATAGATACAGCTATATACCGCGTAAGGGGAGGCGCCCTCGAAACGCTGTTTCTTTCGGAGAACATCCCGGATCTTCTGGGGATGACAAGAGAGGAATATCTTAAGATCACTGAAAAGGATGCAATGGATCTGGCTCTGCCGCAGGACAGAGAGGCGCTGACAGCCGCGACTCTGGAAACGATCGCGAACGGCGGGAAGCTTGATCATTATTATCGTGTCTACAGCAATAAAAAGGGTTTCGAATGGGTGCATGTAGATGCTCATGTCTGCGGAGAAATGGACAGCGACACCGTCATCATCGCCAGGTTCGCTAATATCTCACGTGAGGGGAACATTTTCGAAATGATCCTGGACAACTCAGACAGGATGACGATCGTTGTAGAACGCAGTTCATATGAAGTCCTTTACGCCAATGAAAAAATATTAAACAGCAGGTACTTCGAGGGAAAGAGCATGCTGGATCTCAAATGCTATTCACTGCTGCGGGGCAGGGCCTGCCCCTGTGAAGACTGCTTCGAACTGGCTTACGAGGACAGGGAAATGCATGAGAGATACTCTTATGACGAACAAATGGGGCGATGGAGTCTGGTGACATGGAAAAATGTCGGCTGGTGCGGCAGAGAGTCTGTGATAATCTATATCAAGGATGTCACAGAAGAAAAGAACAATGAGATATCTCTGGACAAAATGAACCAGATGTATCAGAGCGCTATCGAAGATGCCAAGGAAATGATGTGGATGTATGATCCGCAGAAGAAAACTGTCACATATCAGATCGATAATCCGTACACTAAAATGATATGTGAAAAACTCGGAATGCCTACTGTAATCGAAGACGTTCCTGAATCGCTGATCGGCATGGTAGACGATGAATATAAAGACGGATTTCTGGAAATGTTTTCTCTGGACAGACTGGACAAAGACGGGCTGTCATTCGAGTACAGCAGTAATGTGAACGGGCAGAAAAACTGGTGGAGAGTCACCAGCAGACCGATATATGATCTGAACAACGAGATAAAGGCAGTATTCTGCTCAGGACTGAACATCACACAGGAGAAGCAGGCGGAGAGCAATTACTGCAGTCTGGTGGAACAGATATCTGACATAAAAAAAATAGGATTATCCAGTTTCAGACTGAATCTTTCTCAGAACAGATTCGTTTCCGGATATTCTATTTATCCCGAACTTAATACACGGCTGCAGACGAAAACCGCCGACGGGCATTTCGAAACTGCTTTAAACGAGATCAGCGATGAGGAAATCAGAGACAGGCTCCTGAAGAAATACACATGCAGTGAGCTTATCAGCAGATACAATCAGGGCATAAGGCGGATCGATGAGGAATATCCGGTCAGGTCCAGGCTCGAGGCGACCAAGGGTCAGCTGCGATGGGTCAAGGCCGTCAATAACCTGATCATTAATCCTGAAACAGGCGACATAGAAGATATAACCTTAGTGACGGAGGTCACCAGACAGAAAAAGGCTGAAAAAATATTGAGTATCATGGCAAGCAGGGGCTGTGATTACATCGGATTGATAGACGTACCTATGGAAACGGTGGATATCTTTAACGGCATATGGGAACACAAGGTCATAAAAGATGGCGAAAACTTTGATTATTCAGCAGCGTTGAAGAAGCTGACAGATTCATATGTCGATCCTGATGAAATCGAAGCCTTCACAGAGCAGACGGCTATAGAAAATATTACCGGCAGGCTGGAAGAAGAGCCTGAAGTCCTGATCCATTACGACTTTATCAGCGATGGCGGCATCAGACTGAAAAAACAGATCAAATGTAAATGGCTCGATAATGATAAACGCGAGATCCTGATAGTTCAGGATGACATCACAGAAGCATATATACAGGAGCAGAAACGTCTGTCAGAATTGCAGGATGCCCTGCATCAGGCAGAGGTGGCAAACAATGCCAAGAGCGAATTCGTCTCGCGGATCAGTCACGACATCAGGACTCCGATCAGCGCGATAATAGGCATGACCGATTTTGCCAAAGAGGATATCGATGATAAAGAAAGACTGCTGGCAGATATAGAGAATATCTCATCATCGAACAAGTTCCTGATGTCTCTAATTAACGATATACTTGACATCTCCAAGATAGACAGCGGCAAGATAGAACTGTATCCGGAGCCTTATCCGTTCAAGGAATACATAGATAAGATCTGCAGCATGTTCAGACCGCTGTGTGAACAGAAGGGCCTGAAATTCAAAATCGAAGTCGACGGAGAGGCTGACATAGATACGAAAGCTGTAGGGGTGGTCGACAAGGTACGGTTCGATCAGGTAACTATGAACCTGCTGTCAAATGCCATAAAATTCACCCCGCAGGGAGGGACGGTCACATATACTTCACAAAGCAGCATCCTTTCTGACGAAAAGATCAGATGCCGTTATACAGTCAGCGATACAGGCATAGGCATGAGCGAGGATTTCCAGAGAACTATGTTCGATCCGTTTTCACAGGAAGGCAAAGTCCTCAATGCTCACGGCTCTGGTACCGGACTGGGACTGGCGATAGTCAACAGGATAGTAGATCTGATGGGCGGAACTATAGAGGTGGAGAGCAGCCCCGGAGAAGGAACTGCTATCACCGTGACGATGGTGCTTCCCAGAGCTGATGCAGGACAGTTAGAACTGATGACCAGCGCGGAGCAGGATGAAGACACAGCAGGTGAAGAGTTGATGTCAGGAAAGGTGCTGCTGGCTGAGGACAATGATATCAATACAGAAATTGCTTTGCGTCTGCTCGGACAGATGGGCCTCGAGGCAGATCACGCCGGCAACGGAGAGGAAGCGGCGGCAGCTTTCGAACATTCGGCCGAAGGCGAGTACAGCGCGATACTTATGGATATCAAGATGCCGGTGATGGACGGATACACCGCTGCAGAAAAGATCAGAAGTATGGAACGCGCCGATGCGAAGACTGTTCCGATCATAGCCATGACGGCCGATGCTTTTGCGGAAGCTGTCAAACGCAGCCGTGAGGCCGGCATGAACGAACATATAACCAAGCCGATAGATGTTAAAAAACTGAGGTCGACACTGCTGAAATATCTCGGCAGTGAGAATGTGCTATAATAGAGGCGAGGAAGGTATTTGACATGAAATGTTTTTTTAAATTTACACTCGTCATCATGGCAGTGCTGATAGCGCTGACGCCGATGTACAGCTTTGCCGAGGATACACACACAGTTCGGGAAGTGACCGGTATCACCATATCTCAGCTGCCGTCTGTCCGTGTATATACTGAAGGGTCATCTGTCTCCACCAAGGGACTGCTTCTGCAGGCGACATATACAGACGGAACCACTCAGACTGTCAGCAGCGGATATACTGTCGGCAGATACAGTAAAAAACCCGGCAGACGGGCTATAAACATATATTACGAAAATCAGTCAGCATCATATTTTGTAACATTCAAGACTATGTCGGCGAGCAGACTCGCTTCCAGGGTGACATCATCCGGATGGAATCACTACAGCGCCGCCAAACATGAATGGTCATGGGCTGCTCCATATAGCTGGGTGACGAAATACGGCGCACGATACCGCATGAGCGATAAAAAAATATATCTCACATTCGATATAGGATATGTAAATAAATCGACATGGGAAATACTTGATATCCTGAAGAAAAGAAAAGTAAAAGCGATATTTTTCACCACGTATCCTGTCGCCAGAGACAATCCGAAGATAATAAAGCGCATACTGGCTGACGGACATCTGCTGGGCAATCATTCGACCACACATGGCGATTTCGCAAAGATGAGCCTGAAGAAGACGGAGAATGAAGTGCTGACGATGCACAACTATGTCCTTAAAAAGTATCATTATAGAATGGAGTATTTCAGATATCCGGCAGGCTGCTTCAATAAGCGCAGTCTTTATTTCATGAAGGCGATCAGATACAAACCTGTTTTCTGGAATTTTGCACATTACGATTATAATGCAGCGGCACAGCCTGCGGCAGGCCCGGCCTACCGTAATGTCGTGAAGCACCTGCACAGCGGTTCGATAATGCTGCTGCACGGACAGAGCAGCACCAATGCCAAAATACTGGATAAGGTGATCACAAAGGCAAGGAGCAGGGGATATGAGCTGGGGCAATTCAAAACGACTGTTTTCTACTGACCGGCAGCGGGTATAACAAAAGTATAACGGCTATAACAAGAGTGTAAGCTGCAGCGGTCCGGAGCGGCCGGCCGATGCAGACGCCGCCAGAAAAGGACAGAATTGACTTGAACGGATAAATGGCGCGTTGAATCAGCAGACAGACTGTGCAGGGAACGATATGAGGATGAAAAATCTGCCTAAGAGGATAAAAAAGGTACCGGTTCTTATTATGGCACTGATAATGGCAGTGACCTTCGTTCCTCTGCCAGGAAACACGGCTGCAGCTGCAGACGGTACCGGAGGCGTGACCACGGCGCATAAAGCGGACGTGGTCGTTTTCGTGCAGTTTGCCGATACGAAAGATACCAGCGGGAACTCTTCAGAAAACTTCATGGCTGAGAGTTCGGGCGAGATCGATTATGTTCCTGAACCTGATGTCCAGTATACGAGGACGCAGACTGCCGCAAAATATTTCACCGGCGACGGTTCGCTGGACAGTCCTTCATATCCGCTCAGCTTCGAAAAATACATCTCTGACATTTCCGGCGGACAGCTGGCCGTGAACTGCATATTCCCGCAGTATGATGTCTCTAAGAAGGTAATAAAGGCGTATCAGGCAAAACAAAATAAAAGTTATTATGAGAATGAGAATGACGAGTTCGATCTGGTCAATGAAGTGACCGGGATGCTTAACGAACGCGGCAGTATCGAGAACGAGTCACAATCATATGACGGGGACGGAGACGGTTATGTAGATGATCTGACGATAGTGACAGCTGACAGTCCGAGTTTAGATAATGATTTTTCGGCGCACAGTACGATTTTTTTCGGCTCGCAGAAAAAAATAGGATCAAAGAGCGTCGGATATTATAATATCCTGAAATATTCGGATATCACAGGCAATGGGGCCGGGGTGATATCGCATGAATTCATGCATACTCTGGGATACCCCGATCTATATAATAACAATACAGAGTCGGGAACGCAGTTCCCCGTGGGCGGCTGGGATATAATGTCCGAAGCCAGCAGATTTATGGCGTATCCGCTCGCTTACATGAGGCAGAAAATATCGGGATGGGTGGATCTCGACGAAGTGACCGGCAATGGGACATATACTCTGGAGAGCATGGCGGGCGACAGGGACAAACAGGCCGTCATCATCAGATCACCGATGTCCGACAACGAATTCTTCGTGGCGGAATACAGAGTGAAAGGGTCCAGTGCTCCGACGCTGGAAGCGGATTCGAAGATCGGCGGCTCCGGACTGATTTTCTATCGTGTCAATACAGATCACAGCACCAACATACAGGGTGATGAGTTCATCCATGTTTTTCACCGGGGGAATGACACTAAGACGGATATTATAAATGCATTCTATCCGTATAATGAAAATGACAGCACGGAGACAGGAAGCGGGCAGGGCAGCGGCAGCGTTAAGGCCGTGAATGATTTCAGCGGTCTTACATTCTCAGACGGCACAGACAGCGGCATCAAAATCAGCGATATCACGATCGATGCTGCGGGTGATGCTTCCAAAAACACTGCCTCGTTTACGATCAGCTTTCCGGAATATGATGCCTCAAAAAGCTGGAGAAGTTACGCACCGGGGCGGGCAGTCCATGGAGGCACGGTTTCATATGCCTTTGATGACAGAGGGCTTTATTATTCCGCGTGGGAGCAGTCGCCCGGAGATGAAAACGGTCATAACAGGATAATGGTCAGCTGTTATGACGGAAGCGAGTGGAAGAGTGTCGGGGGGACTCTTGACATATGGGGCAGCGACCCCATAATCAGATACTGCGGCGGCAGGCTGTATGCTGCATATAAACATTATGAAAATGACGGCAAGGATTATTACCCGGTCGTAAAATATTATGATGGTCAGGATTGGAAAGAAGTCGAAGGACTGTCAAAGAGCAGCGGAAACTATTTTGACATGGATACCGACGGCAGCAGCCTTTATCTGGCGGCATCGTCGTTGTCTTCGCCGGATGCAGACACGGATGATATCTGCACTATATATAAACTGAACAGCAGCGGTGCATTCGAGAAGGATCAGCAATACAGCGGAACTGATCAGATGTACAGTGACATGTGTATACTGCCGGCAGGTGACAAGGTATATTTTGCATATAGAAACCCGAATAAGGGGATATATGTAAAAGAAAAGTACGAGGGCATCTGGCGGGATAACGCCTTTGAAATCGGAGGCAATGTAACTGATATGATCGGCGGAACGTGTCCGTCATTTGCTGTAAACGGAGATAAATGCTATCTGGCGACGAGCCCGCAGGGAAGCGGCACAGTAAATATGTACTGCAAAGATATCAATAAGCAGACTGCCAGATGGGCGCCGGCAACGGCACCGGCGGGAGGAAAGTATACAGGGGCTGAACTGAAATCATATGACGGAGTGCTTTACGGAGCGTTTGCCGGCACATCTGATGAGTATAAGGGTATTTCTGTCAAAAAACTCACCGGCACGTCATGGGACGATGTCGGACTGAAGGTGATCGGCAGCAGCGTCAATGATTTCGATCTGAATTTCTATAAAGGGTACTGCTATGCCGGATATGATCTCGGCACAGCAGAATCAGAATACAATCACGATTATACCAGAAGGCTGGCTGTAACGGCCAGCGCCGAGGATCCGATCGCCCCTGAAGATATAAAGGAGCGCAGTATAACATATGTACTCAACGGCGGCATCCAGAACAGCCGCAATGCTTCGTCATTCAAAGGGCCCGCAGGCGCAGTGCTTTATCCTGCATCAAAGAAGGGATATCTGTTTTCGGGCTGGTATGCAGACGAAGACTATAACAGCAGGATGAGCAGTATCGCTGCCGGGACCGAGAGGGATGTGACAGTTTATGCTAAATGGATGCCGGTGAAGTATAATATCGTCTTCAGAAAAAACAAGGGCAGAAAAGGCAGAATGAAGGTGATGAAATCACTGAAATATGATAAGGCATACAGGCTGAACAAAAACAGATTCCAAAGAAGGGGATACAAGTTCATCGGCTGGAGTCTGAAAAGGTCCGGCAAAGCGAAAATATACAAAAACAGGGCGAGAATCAAGAACCTGGCATACACGAACGGAAAGACAGTTGTGCTTTATGCTAGGTGGAAAAAGGGCAGGGTATAAAACATCGAAAAAGCAGCAGCGGGTGCTGGATATTATGCATGTATGATTGGATCTGTATGTTAGAAATCAAAGTATATTGAAATAATTACGGAGCATGTAAAATGATAAAATCAATAAGGAAACACATCAGGAATACATTCAAAAACGACAAGGAAGTCGAGGCGTCGATATCGAGCATCGAAAAAAAGCTGTCTTCTTTAAATAAAAAAATGGATTCCTGTAATAAAATGCTTAAAGAATCGATTTGGTCTGATGTATATAGAGACACCGTGCATGACAGCAGCTGGTTTACTAAAAGGGACATATCTCCCGGACGATGGGCAGTCGGATATCCGACACTGTATGTATTGTACAGAGTACTTGATGAATTCAAGCCAAGGCAAATACTGGAATTAGGATTAGGACAATCAACAAAGATGATAAGCCAATATGCTTCTTTTCATGAGGGGGTAAGCCATTTTGTTGTTGAACATGATGACAGCTGGATAGAATTCATGTCAAATAGCAATATGCTGCCTGATAATACAAAAATAGTGAAACTTGAAAGGACAATGTGCAAATATAAGGATGCAGAAAATATTAGAGCTTTTAAGGGTTTTAAAGAAAAATTCGAAGACTGTAAATTTGATCTCATCATTATTGATGCGCCTCTCGGCGGTGACATGCCAATTTACTCCAGAATCGATGTTTTAGGAATACTTCCAGGCTCTCTTAATGACGATTTTTGTATTATCATGGATGATTATAACAGGTCAGGAGAGAAAAATACGGGTAAAGAAATCAGCAGTATTCTAAATGCAAATAATATTGAGTATAGAACCGGCGAATATGCCGGAGAAAAGGATACAGGCATATGGGTGTCTGACAACATGCAGTATTTTACAAGTATGTAAGAGTATGCCGGACAACTATAGGTATGCTTCATAAAGAATTATAGTATACAGGCATAGAATAAGCACAGTATTGCTGCCGGGGCAGGCAGCAATACTGTGCTTATATTGAATGGCCGCCGGTGAAGCACAACATCGTCTTCAGAAAAGACAAGGCAGGAAAAGGCAGAATCAAGGTGATGAAATCACTGAAATATGATAAAATATACAAAATAGAATAAACAGATCCAAAAGAAGAGGATACAAGTTCATCGACTGGGGTCTGAAAAGATCCGCAAAGCGAAAATATATAAAAACAGAGCGAGGATAAAAAATCTGGCATACACGAACAGAAAGACAGTTGTGTTTTATGCCAGGTGGAAAAAAGGTGGGGTATCTAAATAAGATCTGCATAATTGTGGAGGATTATATTAATGGTACCTAAAATATCAGTGCTGATCCCGATTTACAATCAGGGGAAATACATAAGAAGATGCCTGGACAGTGTTGTCAGTCAGTCTTTGAAAGAGATAGAAATAATCTGTGTGGACGACGGTTCAAGTGATGATTCTGCAAAAATCGTTGCGGAATACGCTAACGCAGATGCGCGCATAAGGCTGATAAAACACAATGAAAACAAAAGTCTGCTTATGGCACGAAAAACCGGGATATTTGCTGCACAGGGCGAGTATGTCATGTTTGTTGATTCTGATGACTGGATCACCAGCGATGCGTGTGCCGATCTATATTCAGAAATCAAAAAATACAGTGCAGACATGCTGCATTTTAACGTAACAGAAGTAATTGACGGTAATGTTATACCGAAAATGAAAAAGGACAGTCCGTATCTACATGCAGATCTGACATGTGCAGAAGGCGGCAGAATTCTTGGAATATATTTAAAAAACCATACGATATGGAACAAGATATACCGTGCTGAATTATGCAGGAAAGCGGCCGAGACAGTAAAAGACGAATATGTAAACATAGGCGAAGATCTGTATTTGACCAGTGCGCTGTATTTGTTTGCAGAGAAATATGTGTCGATTCCACAGAAATATTATTATTATGACCGGAAATCGGGCATGACCGCAAGAAACGATAATTCGATCGAAAAAGTCAAAAATCTGACGGCGCTTCCCGGTATAATGCGAAATATCAAAAAGATGTTCAGCACTTATGCATTAAAGGGCGAGTGGGAGTATATATACGACAAAAAAGTATGTCAGCAGATCGCATACTGTGTTGACATATATGAAAATGATCTTTCTGACAAAAAAAAACAGGAGGCATATGAGATATTATGCGATTGCTGGGGCAGTGAAGCAATAGATGCAGAAATCAAAAGAAGAAATGAGATCAGGATATCGGTAATAATCCCTGTTTACAATACTGAGAAGTATCTCGAAGAATGCCTGGATACCATACTGGATCAGACAATGAGTCGATTTGAAGTTATCTGCGTCGATGACGGCTCTACGGATCGGTCGTTGGAAATACTGAAGGAATATGAAAAGCTTGATGACAGAGTGACTGTTATGATTCAGAAAAACAGATTTGCCGGGGCGGCGAGGAACACAGGACTCAGATCAGCAAGAGGAGAATATGTGATCTTCCTTGACAGCGATGATTATTTTGACAGTGATCTTCTGAATTCATTATATGAGAAGGCAGAAAAAAACAATGCTGACATTTCTATATGCGATGCAAGAAAATATATAGAGGCCAGCGGCGTCACAGAGAAAAATCGCCATTATATCAAGAAAGAATATTTGCCTGAAACAGAACCGTTTTCGTACAAAACCAATGCAAAATATATTTTTAATTTTGCCACACCTGCTGTATGGAAGATGCTGTTCAGGCGTAAGTTTCTGACAGATAACGGTATTATGTTTCAGGAAATAAAAACAGCTAATGATGTCAGCTTTTTCGGCAAGGCCGTAATGAAAGCAGCATCTATAGTGACAATAAACAGACAGCTGATCACATACAGGATCAGGGTGAAAAGTCTGCAGAGGCAAAAGGATGATACCTATATGGATTTTTACCATGCACTTATCGATTTGAGGGATGAGATCGAAAGAACAGGGATGATGCAGAAATTAAAATCCAGTTTTATGAATCTGGTCCTGGAATTATATTTATATAATATGTATACATCAAATTCGAAAGACAATTTTGCAGCTCTGCATAAAATGCTGCTGAGTGAAGCAGAACGTGATTTCGGCCTTGATGATTTGAATTACAGTGATATCGATGACAGATCGTTCAGGGAAAAGTATGAGCGGCATAAAAATATGCCGCTGGAGGGCATTTTATCAGATGTTTTCCCCGAAGATGTCGAGTCCGAACCTGAAATAATAAACAGGAGGTCAGAGCAGCCGCCGCTCGTATCTGTGATAGTGCCGGTATACAACACGGAGAAATACATTTCATGCTGTCTGGAGAGCATCGTGAGGCAGACACTAAAGAAAATAGAAATAATATGCATCAACGACGGCTCGACAGACGGGTCTCTGGATATATTGAAACAGTATGTCTGCAAAGACAGCAGGGTTATGATAATTAATCAGGAAAATCAAGGAGTATCAAAGGCGCGCAATGCCGGGCTTGCAGCGGCAAAGGGTCAGTATGTTCTATTCGTTGACAGTGATGATTATATCGATACTGAAACGGTAAAAGAGATATATACTAGATGCATCAGTGATGATCTTGAGATACTTATCACAGATATAACAGCGATATGTTATGATCAGAACGATGAACGGCTGTACCGGGAAACAGAAGAAAAAAACAGGTATTATCATCGTATAGGCAGATATACAGGAGTAAGAAGCGGCCCGGAGATGATGTCATCAATGATAAGAATGAAGGATTTCAAATCAAATGTGACGGCGATGGCTTTCAGCAGGAGGTTTCTGCTTGATAATGATCTGAAGTTTTTAGAAGGTATAATACATGAGGATGAGCTTTTTTCTTTTCAGGCTATGCTGTGGGCAAAAAAAACGGGATATGAAAAAAAATCATATTATCATCGCGAAATGAGGAACGGTTCGATAGTTACAAGTTCGATATCGGCAAACAATTTTATCGGTTATTATACATGCTATGCAGAAATGCTGAAAACACTTAGTGCCTTTGAACAGTGCAGACAGACAGATCCGGCAATTATGCATTGGCTGCGAGAAACAGTAAACAAGGAATACTATTCAGCAGATAAAATATACAGAAGACTGCGTGGAAAAGAAAAAGAAACGATAGAGTTTGCAGCTTCGCCTTCAGCATCAGCTATGTATGAAATATATCTGTATTCAATCAAAAGAGAAAAGAAGGCAATAAAAAAGATAAGTAAGATAAAGAAATCATATCGATACAGGATAGGTAAGATAATAGTATTAATACCAAGTAAGATAAAAAAATACTATAATAAGACTGTGAAAGGCGGTGCGGGATGAATATAGCAGTAGCGGGTGCCGGATATGTAGGGCTGTCTCTGGCAGTGCTGTTGGCACAGAACGAAGAAGTAAAAATATTCACAACGACATCGGAAAAAGCGGATCTGATCAATGCAAAAGTTTCGCCGATAAAAGACAATGATATATCAATTTTTTTTATTACGAAAAAATTAAAAATAAAAGCGACAAATAATATATCGGAAGCATATAAAAATGCGGAATATATTGTAATAGCTACACCTACTGATTATGATAAGGAAGCTGAGCGCTTTGACACATCCTCAATTGAAGATGTGATAGAGAAAGCTGCTTCTGTTAACCCCGCTGCTGTTTTCGTGATAAAGTCCACAGTACCGATCAGATATACAGAATCATTAATAAAAAAATATAATTGTAAAATCATGTTTTCTCCTGAATTTTTAAGAGAAGGCAGGGCACTGCATGACAACCTGTACCCGGAACGGATAATAATCGGAGTAGACAAAAATGAAGAAATGATGTGCAGGGCAGCTGAAAAATTTGCTGCAATGCTGAAGAAAGGAGCCGTCAAAGGAAATATACCGGTTTTATTGACCGGGACGGCTGAAGCTGAGGCTATAAAGCTGTTTGCAAATACATATCTGGCTATGCGTGTGGCTTTTTTTAATGAACTCGATACATATGCAGAGATTCATAATATGGACAGCAAAGATATAATTGACGGAGTATGCATGGACACGCGTATAGGACAGTATTACAATAACCCTTCATTTGGCTACGGAGGATACTGTCTTCCGAAGGATACAAAACAGATAGCTGCCGAATATAATGAAACTCCCAATGACATCATCAAAGCAGTAGTGAGATCCAATGACACACGCAAGAAGCACATAGCTGCGTGCATATTGAAAGCAGCAGAAAAGCAAGAAAACGAAAGCAATAAGTGCGTAATCGGAATATACCACATTGCCATGAAGAAAGATTCGGACAATCACAGAGAGTCCAGCATTATCGATATAATCGATATTTTAAGAAAGAGCAGTGCGACGATCCTGATATATGACCATGACATTGGTATGGAAGAGTTTTTGGGTATCAGGGTAACTGATGATCTGGAGAAGTTCAAAACGGAATCGACAATTATAGTTGCAAACAGATCTGATGATGAACTGACGGACGTAAATGAAAAAGTATATACTAGAGATGTATATGTGAGAGATTGAAGAATATTGAAATAATTCAATAAAATATATGGAATCATTGACCGCAATACGGATTCGGGGTTATAATTAATTGTTTCTCGATATTAAATAATCGATGTTTGCTTTTTAGTGTACGCAATTATCAATTTTTTTTGCCGCAAATCACTGAAAATATATGAGGTAAATAATTGTTCAAAGAAAAGAATATAATAAAAAAAGTTGTAGATATTAAACTGCTAAAATTTGCAATTGTTGGTGTTATTAATACTATAGTAGGAATGGTGATTATGTTTGGTATGTATAATATTTTCAATTGTTCATACTGGGTATCGTCAGCTACGAATTATACATTGACAAGTATTCTTAGTTATATACTTAATAAAAAGTTTACATTTAAATACAAAGGTAATATAGTAAAAAGTGCAGTAAGATTTGCTGTGAATATTGTGGTATGTTATTTATTGGCTTATGGAATTGCGAAACCGTTGACCCTTTATTTCATGTCTGGATATTCAGTAAAAATAAGAGAAAATACAGCAATGTTTGTAGGGATGATGTTATTTGTAGGATTTAACTATTTAGGGCAGCGTTTTTTTGCTTTTAACAGCATAAAAACAAAAAAAGCACAAGGCGAGATTACTAACATTGATAGGGATGATAAAAATGAATAATGAGATAACAAAGATTTCTATTATTGCTCCTTGCTACAATGAAGAAGATGTAATAGATTTATTTATAAATACTATTACTTCCCAAATGGATAAACTGAATAATAAGAAGTATGATTATGAATTGATATGCGTTGATGACGGAAGCAAGGATAAAACACTAAGTATTATCAAGCAGACGGCGGCATCAAATAATAAAATTAAATGGATATCTTTTAGCAGGAATTTTGGTAAAGAATCAGCCATGCTGGCCGGACTCCAGGCTGCTGATGGCGAATGTGCAATAATTATGGATGCAGATCTGCAGCATCCACCCGAATTAATTCCAAAGATGGTCACCGAATATGAAAAAGGGTATGATCAGGTAATTGCTAAAAGGTCAAGGAAGGGTGAGTCAAAGCGTTCTATATTTTTTGCACATATGTATTATAAGTTAGTGAATAATGCTGTAGATGTTAAAATTGAAGACGGTGCAGGAGATTTCAGATTACTGAGTAGAAAAGCAATTGAAGCAATGATAAGATTGCAAGAAACAAACAGATTCTCAAAGGGACTTTTTTCCTGGATTGGATTCAAAAGAACAACCATTGATTATGAGAATAGGGAAAGGCAATCCGGCACATCTAAATGGTCGTTTAAAAGTCTGGTTAAATACGGTATTGATGGTATAGTGTCATTCAATACACAGCCGCTACGTGTTTGCATAACGCTTGGAATTGCACTTTTGATAATCAGCATATTGTATCTTGTCTTCCTTTTAATAAATATAATTATGAGTGGAATTGTAGTACCAGGATATTTTACCACAATAGTATTGATTTGTATGTTTGGTGCTATACAACTAATTTCTTTAGGGATAATAGGAGAATATGTTGGCAGAATATATTCTGAGGTAAAAAGGCGGCCAGCTTTTTTCGTAGAAGAGAGCAATATTAAAAATAAACAATTGTAATGGATAACATATAAAAAAGGATATTACAACAGAAGGAATGTTAGAAAGCATCGATTTAAAAGAAAAATCAGTAAGTTATACAAGCAATAAAATTATTATTGTTTGTGTATTTGTTGCGTTATTAATATTAAGTTATCTATTTCCTTATACAGGTGATGATTGGGCGTGGGGAAGCAATATAGGGATCGATAGGTTTTCTACGCAATTCCATGATTATGGAGGAAGATATTTCGGATATATCATAGTAATGATTTTGACGAGGTGTAGAGTATTAAAAGCATTTACAGAGGCTATTGTATTAACATTAATAATAATTCTCGTTTTGCCAAAATCTGTAAGGAAGTCTAAACCATCAATTTTATTAATATCGTCATTTCTCATTTTCTGTGTTCCAAAATTAGTATTGAGACAGGCAATCGTATGGACTGCGGGTTTTTCTAATTATGTGATTTCAACATTGTTAGTGCTGATTTATGTGAATTATTGTAATAAACACTTGAAAGATAATACTTATGAAAATCATTTTTCAAATAAAGATGCTATTCCGATTGCAATGCTGGGATTTGTAACAGCTTTGATAGTAGAAAACATTACTATATTTATTATTTTTATGGCTGTAGCTAGTAATATATTTTTATTTATAAAATTTAAAAAAATAATTTTAGCACATTTTTGTTATTTAATAAGTTCTGTAATTGGGGCTGTAGTTATGTTTTCGAATAGTGCTTATCATAACATTGCTTCAAATGCGGATGGATATAGAAATGTAGGCTTTATAAGTACTGCTAAAACAAATTTTGTTAATATAATAGGTAAAGAATTATTTGTGGACAATTGGGTACTTAATATTTTCATTTTATTTTCAGTAGCAACCTTATTAATCAAAAACTGGACGATGATTTACAATATTTTAAAAAAAGTCATTACACTGATATGCTTCGGTATAATTGCACTTTCAGTGGCATACAGTGTTTTTATAGATCTATCAGCCATAATATATAGAAAAAAAAATGAATATGTAATATCTTCATCAGTTGTAACAATATTCTTTTGTTTTGCATTACTTTTCTTTTTCATATTAATGTCGTACGAGAAAGAACAAAAAAACAAGATGTTGTTTTTTCTTTTTTCAATAGCCAGTTTAACAAGCCCGTTATTAGTTGTTTCACCGATAGGGAGCAGATGCTTCTTTATAACATATGTTTTCTTTGTGATGATCGTGGTAAATTTGCTTGATTCTTTGATGATAAAGGAAAATGCAATTATTATGGGGTTGTTTGTTTGCATGGTTTGTATGGCTGGGGCTAATTGGTTCAGAATATATGCACCTGTTTATAAAGCCGACATTAATAGAATTAATACAATAGAAAGTGCTGTTTCAAGCGGCTTAGATAAAGTATCTATTAAACATTATCCACACGAGAGTTATTTATGGTGTTCTGTACCACAGACAGGAACGATTTGGGAATATCGATACAAATTATTTTATGGTCTTCCAGTAAAGATGGCGATACATATAAAACCTAATGCACATTAAAATCTGTTTTATTACATTGAAAGAGTAATGGTATATCACAAGACAAAGTTGCGGATACTTGAGGAGATGGTAAAGGTGTATAATAAAGCAAAAATAATATTGATAATTACACCTAAAATAGTAAGGAGAAAAATATAGAAGTATTTATTGGCTTTTAGTTTTAGATAAAATGATATAATATATGTTATTGGGAATACACATAACAAAAAGGTCTTTAAGATATACGGTATGGTTTTGCTATTTATTATATTGTATGATCTTGAGAGTTCTATATGTGATTAATATTTAATATAATAGATTGGGTTTAGTATTATATTAGTATGAGGGGATTACAAATGAAAAGCGCTTATTTGTTTTCAGTGGTTATGCCGCTTTACAACACCAAAAGCACATTAGCTGAAGCAATTGACAGTATTATTGATCAATCAATCGGTTTCAAAAAAAACATACAGATAATATTGGTAAACGATGGCAGCACAGATGATACTGAAAATATTTGTATTAGATATAGGACAAAGTATCCTGAAAATATCGAGTATCTGAAAAAGAAAAATGGTGGAGTCTCTTCGGCACGTAATCTTGGGATAAAGCATATAAGGGGGGAATATACTGTTTTTTTGGACGGAGATGACAAATGGAGCAAAGACTCCTTTAAGGCCGTATATAGTTTTTTTAATAAAAATAACGATGCTATTGATATATGCGCATGCAGAATAAAATATATAGGAGATTTTAAGGATAAAATACATCCGCTAGACTTTAAATATGAACACGGTAATCAAATAATTGACCTTTACATCAATCCGGAATATATAAATCCTATTATCGGAAATGTAGTTATTAAGAGTATTGCTTTAAGAGAGGAATCTTTCGATACATTGTTGCGGTATTGCGAGGATTCCTTGTTCTGTAATAGTATAATCTTAAAAAAAATGAAAGTTGGCATTGTACCATCAGCAGTGTTTTACTATAGAAAAAACAATAATGCATCATCGCTTTCTAAGGGAATCGAGTACACAAAAGAGTGGTATCTCGAGATACCTGAAAGATATTATCTCGGGATTTTTGATGCATCAAAATCAAAAAAAGGCAGTATTGTCTCATATATTCAATATGTAGTTTGTTATGATATACAATGGCGAAGGTATATCCCTACAATGATGAATACATTGAATGAACATGAGAAAGAAGCCTATGTAGATTTTCTTTCAATGGTATTAAGATCAATTGAAGATAATGTGATTGCGAATTCAAAAGGCATGAATCAATACAAGAGATTGTATCTATTTGATTTGAAATACAAGAAGAATATCATATCTGACAGCATTATTGAAAATGTGATTGTCAGATATAATAATCAGGATGTACTCAATATAAGATCAAAATCCATGTTTGACATCAAATCAATCGATATCATCGATAAGATGATCACATTTCAGGGCATAACAAGAATTGGATGCATAAGTGATGACGTGAAATTATTTGCCATGGATGGGGGAAATAATAAATACTCAGTCGGACTTGAGGATTATCCAAAAGGTAATGTACATGGCTTCATAGGTGAGATTTTGGCTAAAGGGAAAAAGTTCAAAGTTTCGATGCCTGTAAGATATAATACGAGAATAAATTTTTTTGCATATATAGATGGCGAGGAAATCGAGCTGTCTCCGGGATTCGGCAAGAGTACAGGTATAGATCGGCACTCAAAAAGAGGATATTGCATTATTGATGATTATCTGATTAAGCATATCGGTCGAGGCATATATATATATAAGAATAAGAATAAGACATTACTGATGTCTGAGTTGCGTTACTGCAATGACCTTGCAAGAAGAAACGGTATAAAAAGTGTTATTGAACATATGCATGATCTGCGAATGTATAGAATAGCTGCAAGGGCGCGTATAAAAAAACAAGTCGCATTTGTCAGTGTTCGTGCTGGCAGACTGCTTGATAACATGGATATTGTATATAATGGACTGGACTGCAAAAAGGTAGTATACGCTAAAATGAAGCCACATGATAAAAAGGATGAGATCAGTTTCGTAAAAGCAATCTATCAAAGTAAAGTGGTAATAACGGATGATTATATGTATTTTTTCCAAAAATACGGAAAAAGGAAAGGACAGTATTTCATCCAATTGTGGCATGCGGCCGGCGCTTTTAAGAAATTCGGGATCGATGGCACGAGTATGTTTCCGTCTACAGATTCCGAGACGCATAGGGATTATGATCTTGTAACAGTAAGTTCAGAGTATATTATGAAATATTATTCGCATGCCTTTTCAATAGATCCAGCTAAAGTCAGGGCATTGGGATGTGCACGCACTGATCTGCTGTTTAACGAAGAAAGGAATGAACTGATAGCTGCGGGGATCTATGAAAAGTACAGGCGATTGAAAGGCAAACAGATAATCTTATATGCACCGACATTCAGAGATATAGTCGGAGTAAAAAGAAATAAATTCATGCCTGAACTGGATTTTGATTTATTGTCACAGTCTTTGAACGATAATCAGGTATTCGCTATATGTCCGCATCCTGTTATGACTGAGAAGATATTAAAAAAGAAGTACAATAATATTATTGAAATGCGGGATTTTTCTACTAATGAAATGATGATCGTATCTGATGTTCTGATTACTGATTATTCATCTGTAATTTTTGAATATGCGCTTCTAAATAAACCGATAGCCTTTTATTGTTACGATTTTGATACTTATGATAGAGATTTCTACATAGACTATCCTGATGATCTGCCGGGTGAAGTCTTTAGGACGCAGGAAGAAATTATCGGGTACCTTATAAAAGCCAAGTTTGCAGTAAGTGATAAACAAAATAAATTCAAAGAGAAATACATGGAAGCCTGCGATGGACACAGCTGCGAAAGAATAATCAGGGAGATTAATAATTATTTACAGAAATGAAATTCCTAAAGAAAAATATATTTGATAATATATATTTTAAGAGGCTGTGGATCAAGGAGGTTGGTATTGAATATTACTAAAACGTTAAACAATAAAAGGATAATAGCAATCGCGCTCATTATTATTTGTATTATTATATATATTATTATCAATGGAGCAAATGTAAAAGCCGGAGATAAAGAATATAATGAAAATCTGCTTACTACTGATCTGATAATGAAGACAGATTATGACTTGTCTCCTGATATATATGAGAGTGATATAATTACTAATAGTGCATCTAGAAATAGTCAAAGCATGAGTTATCTTGCAATCAGTAGAGACACATGTAATGCCGATTATTTGAAAGGTAAAACTAGATGCATAGTTGGATATTCAAATAGTGACGCTTCACAATATGGCTTTACTACACTAGTAGCTCAGGCAAAAGCATATGAAAATATTACGCCAAATCAACGTGTAATAGCGGGCATAAACGCAGATTTTTTTGATATGTATACAGGATGTCCAGAAGGAGCACTTGTTATTAAGGGGAAAATGTATCATGGCACTAGTGGATTTCCATATTTTTGCATTACTAATAATGGTAAGGCGGAAATCAGGAATTCAAAACAAAGTCTGGATGATTGTTACTATGCTGCAGGAGGCGGGGCAATTGCAACATATGATAATGGTGCATTAAAAATTGGCAAGACATGGAGAGTGCCGAGTATTTCATATAACAGAGCTGCAGTAGGAATAAAGGAAGACGGGAGCATTATCCTATATGCTGATCATGGAATAAATTCACCGATAAGTAATGGAGAAACAAATGAAGAACTTGCTTATAGGATGATTGCTGCAGGCGCCAAGAAGATTTTGTATCTAGACGGAGGCGGATCTACGACATTTTCTTCGAGACGTTTAGGAGAAAAACTTACTACAAAGAATTCTCCGACTGATGGGATAGACAGACCGGTAGCCAGTACGATCATGCTGGTTTCTGAAAATAATAACGATCATAGTTTTGATCATGCGGTCATTGACGGCAGCAGATTAAGTTTACCGAATTCTGCTGTTGTTTTTAATGCTATTGGTGTAGATAAATCTGGAGAATGTACGCAGCTGCCAGGTGATTTGAAATGGGAATTAGCCGACAGCAGTTATGGATCGATTGATTCATCGGGAAAGTTTATTTCTAATGGCAAGACTGGTGATGTGATCGTTAAATTATTATCAGCGGGTAATAAAATAGGTGAAACTACCGTTAAGATTGCAAGTGGTGAAAGTAGATATTTTAATAACAATAGTAGTTCTTCAAGATTTATTCTTGTAGGGTATAATGTTTATTTCATAAATAAAAATGGTACAGGCGGAGAAGCCACCCTTGTCAAAGATATAAAGACCACATGTACAACGAGAGGATATAAGATATATACATATAAAAACACAAATAAAAAATATACAGTATATCATTCAAAAGCACCGGGACATAGTTATTTTAAGAATTCAAAGGGTGATCTTGTATGTTCAAAATGCGGCTGGATCCAAAGATCATTGGAAAAATGTAAAATATATATTTCAAAGGATAAGTATTATTACGACGGCAAGGCAAAATATCCTTACGTCAAGGTTACATGTAAAGATAAAAATGGAAAATATGTTACACTTAAAAGAGATATTGAGTATCGTTTAACATATGTTAATAATGTGGTGCCAGGCGTTGCAAAGGTAAAAATAAAACCGATTTCTCATTATACGGGTGATTGGGTCTGTGACAGGGGCAGCTTACAAAAAGGCAGTGTGAGTAAAAAGTTCAACATAATAATAAAAAGAGTTACAAAAGTCAGACCATATAAGATAAGTTCAAAATATGTAAAATTGAAATGGGGAAAAATATATGGGGTCACGGGATATAAGATATACAAGAGAAACAGCATCAATGCAAAATATAAATTGGTGAAAATCATAAAAACAAATATAAGTAAAGCTGATGTCAAAGATCTGAAAGCCGGCAGGAATTACCAGTTTAAGATAAAAGCTTATAAGCAAATCCAAACCAAGACATCGTACGGGCCATACAGTCGAAGTGTAAAAGTAATGATGCGCAATTAAATTTAGTATTGTATATTGAGAGAAGGGGATAACAATGTTTAGATTAAGTTTGTATAAAAAGAAAATCTCAATTATATCTGCAGCCGTTCTTTTATTAGTATTAATGCTTTATATCTGGTCCAATCCAATAGTAAAAGCTGATAGTGATTTGATTGATGATCCAATGTCCGCGCAAAATATCTCAATGTTAGTAAATAACAGCGATATTATCTGTGATAAGGAGGATATTACAATGTCGCCGACTAAACAAGGTGTGATGATTTCCGGAGGATCTGATATTAACGGTGCAAAATTTTCAATTACAAAGGATTTTGATTTTGGAAGCAGTAAAATCGGCCGGTTTACAATTGATGGATTAGCGCAAAAAGATGTTAAGATTACATTGCATATGTATCTGGACGATGAAACAGATTCATTTACGGATATAGATTTAATTCAACAGTCCGATACTGGTCAATGGACAGATAAAGGCGACTTTTCAAAAGATGTTTCAGCAAAAGGCATTACAGGGAAGCATAAATTATCGTTTAAAGTTCAAACTGATTCTATAGATAAACAGTCTTTTATGTTAAGATCATTAGAATTCGTACAGGAATCATTGCCGACATTATATTTTAATATCGATGAAAGCGATGGAAAACCGACAATAGCTGATATGAACAGTGATCCAAAACACGAGATTTCATGCAGCGGTTCAATGTCAATAATCATGCCGGATGGATATAAAAACGAGTATGGCGGAGAACAGCAAAAGACAGATAAACAATTACAAATGGATAGTATCAGCGGCAGAGGCAACAGTACATGGCATGCTCCTAAAAAACCGTATAAGATAAAATTAACTGATAAAAAGAATTTGTTCAATATGGGAAAAAGTAAAAAATGGGTATTGCTAGCTAATTATTATGACAATACGATGTTGCATGATAAAACGGCATATGAATTTGCTAATTCGTTTGGTATGCCATTTTCTCCTCAGTGTGTTTTTGTGGATGTTGTGATGAATGGAGAATACTTAGGCAGTTATGATCTTTGCGAAAAGATAGAAGTGGGTAAGGAAAGAATCGATATTGATGATTTGTCTAAAGGTAGTAATGAGGATATTACGGGAGGATATTTATTATCTACCGAAGAATTAGGAAAATATGCAATTGCAGATTCAAAACTGTTGTTTCATACGACCAGAAAAACAGGTTTTAATATAGAAAGTCCTGATTTTGAGGAAAATTTCAATGAGTCACAAGAAAATTATATAAAGGATTATATTCAACGAACGGAGGATGCAATCTATGGAACAAAGTATAAAAATAAAGCAGGGGATGTGTATTCGGATTTAATGGATGTAGATTCTGCAATCAATTATTATTGGGTGCAAGAAGTGTTTCGAAATAATGATGGTTTTGTAACTGATAGCACATACCTATATAAACCAAGGAATGAAAGACTATATTGGGGCCCTGTATGGGATTTTGATGTTGCAGCTTGTGGTTCCAGATGGGGGAATATATCACATACGAACAGTACTAGCAGCAGCGGCTTTATTGAAAATAACAGAATGTGGTTCGGAAGATTGCTCGAAAACAGAGAGTTCACCCGAAAAGTATTGGACAGATGGCCCGATATCAAAGAAAATCTTTTAAAAACATGCGAAGATGGAGGTTCTTTAGATCGATATGCAGACGAACTATCCGTATCAGCTAAATACAATAAAGAAAAATGGGGATTCTTCCCTGTTGATAATCATACGCAGGCACAGGAAAACAATTTTACATATAGACAAGAAGTAGACATATATAAAAAATGGATGAGTGACAGAATAAAGTGGATAGATGAAAACATATCAGAACTCGTACCGGTTTATAAAAATGTTAAAGGGATTTCAATAATAAATGGAGTCAATAATGATTTAGTTAGAATTGCTTGGAATGGAAATAGTAAATCGGATGGGTTTCAGATAAAACACAGAGTAAATAGTACGCAAAAATGGAAATATGATTACGCCAAAAATAATTATTATAATGCAAAAGTCAAAAAAGGAAGTATTTTCGAATATAGAATAAGATCATATACAGAGATAAAATCAAAGAAATATTATGGAAACTGGACATCATTGCAAAGGATATACAATAATAGTGAGAAAGTAAAAACGAAATTGAGCATGAAAGGAAAAAATGCAGTTATTTATTATAGTAAACTGAAGTCGCCGTTAGGAAAAATCAAATATCAGATAGCAATTCAAAAATATAACGGCAAATGGAAATATATCAAGACATATGATTCAAAATATAACGCTAAAATATCTTTAAGAAAATGTTATAAATTCAAAGTAAGACCTTTGATCAAATACAAAAATCATTATTATTATGGAATTTTTACTAAAACCAATTATAGATATTCTGCAGATGCTAGTATTTTATCTATTAAAAGACATGGTAGTTCTGTAAGAATAACAGTAAAAAAGGCTGCGGGTGTTACAGGATTTCAGTATAGTGTATCGAAAGACAATAAATTTAAAAATTCATACGAAATCTCAAAAAATAATAAATCAAAATATAGCCTTTTGATTAAAAATATAGATTCAAAGGAAAATTATTTTGTTAAAGCAAGGTGTTACAAATCATATGACGGTAAGAAATATTATGGAAAATATAGTAATATAGTTAGGTTTTAGTATTTGAGTGGAGGATGCAGTGTTAAATGATGTTGATAAAAATAACATACTATTGACGAAAATAATTATTATTGCGCTGTCATTACTATTGGCATATTTGATACTTCCAATTCCGGTACATGCTGATGAAACAAAGGTTATCAATCCTATGATGAAACAGAATATGATTACACTTATTAAAAATAATATTTTAGTGTCATCAGATCCTAAAAATATAAAAATGACAGCGTATGATTCCAGAAAGGGCATTATGATATCCGGAGAGAAGGACCGTGTTGTTGGTGCAAGATTTAGCATCAACAAGGTCTTTGATTTTGGGCGGAATGTCATTGGAAGATTTCAAGTTGACGGGTTGGCCTCGAAAGGCCAGAAAATAAAACTCGCATTTTATTTAGATGACAGCAAAGATCCATTTACAACGGTTGACCTAATTCAGCAGTATAATAAAGACTACTGGACGGACAGTGGCGATTATTCAAAAGATATTCTATCTCAAAAAATCAAGGGGGAACACAGACTTTCATTTAAAGTTATATCTGACAGTGAAAACCAAACATTTTTGCTCAGATCTTTAGAGTTTGTACAGAATTCATTACCAGTTATTTATTTTAATCTTAATGAGAGAATGGGAACCATTGCAGCTATGAATGCTGATCCTACTCATGAAAAATCATGCTATGGAGACATGACCGTGCAGGTACCTGATTCTTATCGATCAGAATATACTTCAAAAATACTTTCAACTAAAACTTATTCTATGACAAAAGAAAAAGGTGGAAAGATACATGGCCGTGGTCATTCAACATGGTACTATAAAAAAGCAACTAAAAAGCCATACAAATTGCACCTTGATGAGAAAGCGGATTTGTTTGGGATGGGTGAGAGCAAGCATTGGGTGCTGTTGGCCAACTATTTTGACAACAGCATGATTCATAATGAGTGCACATACTGGCTGGGAGACAGATTAGGGATGCCATATACATCTAAAATGGTGCCGGTCGAAGTTGTAATGAACGGGAAGTATTTGGGCGCTTATGATTTGTGTGAGCATGTGAGAATAGGGAAAAATCAGGTAGGGATAGATGATCTTGAGGAATCTGATCAATCGAAATCAGCGATAGACGGTCCGATGATCACTGGTGGATATCTTATATCGACTAGAGACCATAGAGTACCGATAAGCAGTTTTGATAAAGATGATGTGCATAAATTCAAGACTTCGAGAAATAACAGATTCAATATAGATTCTCCTGCATTTGAAGAATATAGCAATAAGGCACAAAGAGATTATATAATGCACTATTTTCAAAGAACAGAAGATTCTGTTTATGGAAAAAATTATAGGAACAACCAAGGTGAAAAATATTCGGATTTGATGGATGTCGATTCTGCAGTAGATTATTATTGGGTGCAGGAAGTATCAAAGAACAATGATAATTTTTTGACCGACAGTACATATTTGTATAAACCAAGGAGTGATAAATTGCACTGGGGGCCATTATGGGATTTTGATCTTAGAGCATGGGGCGATCCGCAGTATGGGAAAAAAATAAATACCGAGGGTTTTATACAGATGAATCATATCTGGTATGACAGGCTGTTTGACAACAAATATTTTGCAAAAAAAGTAGTAGACAGATGGCCGGCAGTAAAAGCAAAACTTTATTACATGACAAAAAAAGGCGGTCAGATCGATAAGTATGCGGCAAAACTCGAAGTTGCGGCAAAATATAATAAAGAAAAGTGCGGTATATATGCACCTGCAGGTTACTGCTATAGTATTGCAAGTAAAATGTCGTACAGACAAGAAGTTGAGAGGTATAGGAATTGGATAAGAGCCAGGGTAAAATGGATCAACAATAATATTGATTCCATTATTCCCGTTTATAATAATATAAAAGGAATACGGGCAGAAAAATACAGCAAACAAAAATTGATAATATTATGGGAACCTTCAGAAAAAGCAAATGGATATCAGATAGTCTACAAAATTGATACAAAAGGAAAATGGAAAAAGAAAACACTAAAATCAAATAGGGCTTCTATAAAAATCTCAAGTGGAAGTATTATTAAATACAAGATCAGATCGTTTACAAATGTAGAAAGAAAGCAGTATTATGGCAATTGGACAAAAATAAAAAGAGGATTTGCACAAAACATTTCAATGATTACGGCAAATAAGAGTTATTTGAATCATATTAAGATAAAGTGTAATAAAGTAAAATCATCAAAAGGATCGGTGAAATATCAGTACGCTGTAAAAAAAGCCGATTCAATCTGGAAGTATGCAAAATCATCAAACACATATAAGGGGTACAAAATAATATATAATGTAAGTTATAAGTATAAAATCAGAGCAATTGTAAGAATTAAAAATAAAAATTATTTTAGCCCATACAGTAAAACAAAAAATATAACAATTAAATGATATTTCATTGATTCAGTAAGGAGTATTGCATGTCTGGTGAAAAAAAATTCATATTTTCGGTAATTATTCCTGTTTATAATACAGAAAAATATGTGTCAGAAGCCTTAGAATCTCTTATTGGGCAAACTATAGGTTTCCTGGATAATATACAGGTAATTATTATCAACGACGGCAGCACTGATGGATCAGGGAAAATCTGCCAAAAATATCGTGATATTTACCCGGAGAATATTTTGTATTTTGAGCAGTCGAACAAAGGAGTGTCAGCGGCAAGGAATAATGGGATGAAATACGTTTTGGGAAAATTTGTAAATTTTTTGGATGCCGATGATAAATGGGCAAAAGATGCGTTTAAATTTGTCAATGCTGCTTTTGAAGAAAACAAATCAGTAGATGTCGTTTCATGCAGGCGTTGTTATTTTGGCAGATTGAATGGATTCAGACATCCATCAGAATACATTTTTAACAGGGACAAGATTGTTGATATCAATAATGAATTCAATTGTATTCAAATGTCTGTCGCTACTAGTTTTATTCGAAAGGAGGCCATAGGAGATAATAAGTTCGATACCAGATTAAACGTTTCTGAAGATGCATTGTTCATTACGAATATCATTTTTGAGAAGCAGAAATATTATGTTTTACGTTCAGCAACATACTATTACAGAAAAAGGGACGAGATGGATTCCACAATGGATACTATGCGTTGCAATAAAAACTGGTATTTTGATGTAATATCATATGCGGATGAAGCAATTCTGAGTGCATCGATAAATCGATTTGGATACATAACTAAATATGCTCAATTTGTAGTCATGTATGAATTAACTGGGCGTATCCCAAAGAAGATGCCGGCAGATATCAGCAGTGAAGAATGCCGTAATTATTTTAATAAATTGAAGTCGCTGATTATGCGTATAGATGACGATGTAATTCTCTCTCAAGCTAATATGGAACTTGCTTACCGTGTATGTTGCTTAAAGATAAAACATGGTACAGATAGTTATGATGTTTCAGGTATTATAGATCGCATAAAAGCAGAAGCTCTGATTTTGTATGAGAAAAACAATATACTTCACATTGAGGGAAGATCTATAGAACAATTGGTTGGATCTCAGTATGTTATGTGCGTTGTGGATGAAAGAGGGAAAAGAACTGAGCTCGATTATTATGATGCTCCATGCTATGACCGGTTTTCCGTTATGGGAGGTCAGGCTCTTAAGGGCAGGGCATTTAAAATCGATCTTCCTGTTGCTGCAGAGAAGCGGTATATGTTTATGTTGGATGATGGGTCTGGTGATATGAAAAAAATGAAAATAAAATTTGGACAGTTTTCCAGACTGCAGTCAGTTAAGGGATCATATTTTGAAACTTCAAATCTGATATTTAAACGTATTGACAATGAAATAAGAATTTATAAAAGATCTGTGAAAAGATCCATTGCTTCCAGATTAAGATACGAAAAATATTTGAAGCAGCAGGGCAAGGGATATTTAATAAATATCAGAAACAGCGCAAGGCGGGCAAAGAGAGGAAAGCCCATATGGCTGATCACCGACAGAACAAATAACGCGGGCGATAACGGCGAGGCATTATTTAGATATCTTATGAAAACACAGGCATCTCAAAAATATGATATATTTTTTGCAATTGATGCAGAGTGTTCGGATTATTTAAGAATGAAATCATACGGAAGGGTACTGAAATACTTGTCTGAAGAATATAAAATAAAATTTCTGGCTGCAGAAAAAATAATATCATCACATTGGGGAGAGTGGGTATACAATGCATTTGGTGAGGACAAGAAATACATTTCGGATATGATAGAGTTTGATTATATTTTTCTGCAACACGGAATAACAAAAGATGATTTATCTTCCTGGGGGCATATCACGAAAAAAAACATAGATTTTTTTGTTACTGCAGCTAAACCCGAATGGAAATCTATTGTAAACGGTGATTATGGTTACAGTGAAGAAAAAATAAAACTAACTGGATTTCCCAGATTCGATAATTTGGTTGATGAGAAAAAGAAGAAAATCGTTTTCATGCCTACTTGGAGAAATTATATTAAGATCGAATCTACAAAGGGCAGTTCACATAGAGAATATTCGAATGCTTTTAAGCATACATACTATTTTGATTATTATAATAAAATGATCAACGATGCCAACATTATCGAGACAATGAAAAAGTATGGATATACTGGTGAATTTTATGTGCATCCTCTTTTTGAGGAACAGTACAGGGACTTCGAAGGCAACGATATAATAAGAGTCGTGGGTGGTATTGCAGATTACCAAAAAGCGTTTCGTGAAAATGCTCTTTTAGTGACAGATTATTCAAGCGTTGCTATGGATTTTGCATATTTAAAAAAGCCGGTAGTATACTGTCAGTTTGACATTGAAAAATTTTATGGGACCCATACATATTCTAAAGGATATTTTGATTATGAAGAAGCCGGCTTTGGGCCGGTTTGTTATGATTATGAATCAGCAGTAAAAACAATAATAAAGTATGTTGAAAATGATTGTTTGGAAGAACGGAAGTATGCGGATCGTGTAGATGATTTCTTTGCGTATACTGACCGGAAGAACTGTGAAAGGGTATATAACGCAATCGTTTCATCATAAATTAAATCCTGTGAGGCTATTATTGATAATATAAAGATTGATAAATGCCATGGAACGTCTGCTGTATCAGCACCCGTTTATCATTTATTGATTTTAAGCTGTTTCTCATAAAAACTACTTTGTTCTCTTCTGATATTTTGTTATATGTAGCAGCATAAACTTCTTTATATGGTTTAAAAAGCATAGCAAGAGAGTAGTTGGCAAAAGTATTATCGTATATGACTGGATTGCCAGTGCCATATCCAAGAATGGCACAGAATTTTCCTGTATTGCTGCCGGGGCCGGAAATATAGTTGCCGTTTATGACGGGATCGGACCAGTTCATCATGCCTATTCCGTATGAACGCATTTTTCGCATGGTATTGTTTATTATTCTGACATTGCTGTGGTATTTGCCGCCGCTGTAATTATGAGTTCCTACTGAACGTCCCATATTTGAAAATTTGCATCCTGTTATAGTAACATTGCAGTCCGGAGTTTTATCAAATTTGCTCCACTTTGAATTGAATCCGCCGGTTTTTTTGTCAGGCGTATCGAGGTTTATAGCTTCACGTATGTTATCTCCGACTATGTTCGTGAATCTGCAATTGCTGATAACAGTGTTTTTATTTGCATCAAGTTCAACGAAATGGCCAGATCTGACATTGCAGAAACTTATATTGCTGATGTTGAGATTCTGGTTATGGGCAGCCTGTATCGTGTTGCCTTTGTAATAACGCATATCTATCCGTACATTGCCTTCACCTTTGAAGGTTATGTTTTTCGAACCATTATAAGATCCAATAACGCTTTTTTTGTGTACTTTGCTCTGGGGAACCAGACAAAACAGAGAATCAGAGGCCTTTATGTATCTGGATCCGGTTTTTTTTCTTTTCTTGATCACAACACCATCTTTAAAAACAAAAGTGATGTTTGAGGGCACGCATAGAGAATTGGTGATATAGTATGTTCCTTTTTTAAGTATAAGAGTACCGCCGCCCTTTTTACTGAGCCTTTTGATATATGATCTAAGCATATAATATGTTCTTGTATATTTTGTATATGTTTTATACCGTCTCCATTTTTTGTAACATGGTTTCATTTTTGATGTCACAGTATAAGTTTTACTCGCCGCATATACTGTTGCACCATTAACTTGCAGTAAAGGACATAATGTGCATATCAGTACGACAATCAATAATCCAATAATAGATTTGTAAACCACATTCTTTAATATCAGCATTAATCCACCTCATTATTTAGTTTTATTATACGATTAATATATTAAACTGTAAACGTATATTTAAATACAGGCTTATTTTGTTTTTTTGCATCATGTGGGAAATACATTAAACGAATGATATCAAGAAGGTTTTTATACATAACAACGGATATAGTTGAAAAAATATGATACAATTAAGAGCATTAAGATGAATGATTGACAACTCATCATTTTTACAGTCTGAAAGGAGAAAAAATGGTTTTTGGGGCGATATTGGCTGGCGGTATAGGAAGCAGAATGGGGACTACTGATAAACCGAAGCAGTTTATCGAAATCGGCGGAAAACCAATAATCGTTTATACTGTTGAGGTCTTCTGTAACAACAGAAATATTGATAAGGTAATAATTTTATGTCCGGATGACTGGATAGAATATACTCGCGATATCTTTGCGGAATACCCGTTGATAAATGATAAAGCAGTTGTAATAAGCGGCGGAGAAAAGCGAAACGATACGATAATGAATGCGGTATCATATATTGAGGAACATTATGGAATTGACGAAGAATCGCTGATCGTTACACATGACGCAGTAAGGCCGTTTGTTACGCAGAGGATCATCAATGATAATATCAAAGAAGCTGGAAAAGCTGATGCGTGTGATACAGTTATTGCTGCAACAGATACGATAGTACAGAGTGCAGATGGTGTAAATATCTCTGACATCCCTGACCGTTCAAAGCTATATCAGGGTCAGACGCCGCAGACATTCAATGCCGGGGCGTTCAAAGATTTATATAATTCAATGACAGATGCCGAAAAAGGGATGTTGACTGATGCGGCAAAGGTTTTTTTGCTGAAGGGTAAAAACGTCTGTCTTGTAAAGGGTGAAACAACCAATATCAAAGTGACATACCCATCTGATCTTCGACTCGCAGAGGCTATTTTAGGAGGAAAGAATGAAAAATAACATTTACAGCCTAGTAAATCCGGGTACATTTGTTATAAAAGGAACCAATATAAAGGACGATACGGACAATGTTATAGTGCATCCGCGATATCTTTCTATTTGCCATGCCGATCAAAGATATTTTCAGGGTGTCCGTCCTCCGGAAGTTCTTGCGCGAAAATTGCCAATGGCGTTGCTGCATGAAGGCATAGGACAGGTAGTATCTGACGCAAAAGGAGAATTCCATGAAGGAGAATGGGTGGTAATGGTTCCGAACACCCCGGTTGAACAGGATGATATCATAGCTGAAAATTATTTAAGAAGCAGCAAATTCAGAGCAAGCGGTTTCGATGGTTTCATGCAGGATAATATTGAAATGGGAAGAGATCGCATAGTGAGGCTGCCTGAAACAGTAGATAAGGAAGTAGCTGCTTTCACAGAGATAGCCTCGGTAAGTTATCATACGATAAACCGGTTTGATAATATCGCTCATAAAAGACGCAACAGAGTCGGAATATGGGGAGATGGCAATCTGGCATTTCTTACTTCATTGATATTCAAGACAAGATATCCTGATATTGAATTATGTATTTTCGGTATAGATAAAGATAAAATGGCTGATCTCACTTTTGCTGATAAAGTGATCGACTGTGCAAAGATTCCAGATGATCTCAGAGTGGATCATGCCTTTGAATGTGTAGGTGGCAGGGCATCAGGTATTGTAATAAATCAGATAATCGATTACATCAATCCTGAAGGAACGATTGCTATTATGGGCGTGTCTGAAGAACCTGTACCTATTAATACACGTATGGTACTTGAAAAGGGATTAAGAATATTCGGGAGCAGCCGCAGCGGTGCAGCGGACTTTAAGGATTTGATCAGACTCTATGAAAATAATCCGGAAATGGTTAAACTAATGAAAAAAATAATAGGAGAAACCGTTGAAGTCCATACAGTCGATGACATGATAAAGGCATTTGAAGCAGATAAAAAAATGCAGGGAGGGAAAACTGTGATTATCTGGAATGTGTGATCTGATAAAATTGATTGATCAGATCTCTTAAAATAGCTGTTTGCCAAGGGTACGGTGGTTTCAAATAATTGGTAAATGGCTATGTTATATGTTATAATCAATCATAAAAATGGAGGCATATGATGACCAGAGCGCAGAAACATCTGCTGATGCTTTTTAAGGAAATAGATCAGATCTGCAAAAAACATAACATAATTTATTATATGGCAGGCGGTACGCTTCTGGGCGCGGTCCGGCATAAGGGATTCATACCATGGGATGATGATATGGATCTGTTGATGACTCGCAGCAACTGGTATAAATTCGTTGAAGTCTCAAAAGATGAACTGCCTGAGGGACGTGTGCTTGAATGTCCTGAGCTTGATAGGGATTATCCAAACATGTTTTCGAGATATACGGACATAAACAGTTCGGCTATTCATAAAAATCAGGTGCTGGGAGACGGAGTGTGCGGATATGTTGTAGATATCCTGCTGCTTGATCCTGTGGCAGACAGCGGTCCGGCATATGAAAAATACAGAAAAGATCTGATGCTGTATTCGGATCTAGTAAATCCATCGCTCAATTACAGCTATAGATGGAGATTCAACGATGACCGTTTCAATAGATATTACAAACGCATGAAAAAAGAAGGGAAAGACAAGGTCCTTTCCGAACTTGAAGCGTCAATGTTTTCATATCCTGAAGAAAAATGCGGATACTATGCCATGAGATGGGGCGGTTCCCCTTTTTTATTTGAAAAGGATATGTACGGCTCTTCACGCTGGGGCGAATTCGAAGGTGTGAAATGCAGGATACCTGACCGCACTGCGGATTACCTTACATGGCATTACGGGGATAACTGGATGTATATACCGCCTCATGGAGAACATGAATCACATGATGCCATATTCAGCTTCAAAACAGATTACAAGACGATAATGAACGACTATATGGGTTTTATCGATGTACCTAAAGTAAGAAAATCCATCATACGCCGCAAGCAGTATTTCTTTAGACACATGAAGCAGCGTCTGGATTCACAGGACAGTATAATCGAAATACTTGCCAAGAGTACAGAAATGCACATAGTAAAAAAAATACAGAATTTTGATGGCAATATCAGGCAGATGCTGGCCGCTGAAAAATATCAGGAGCTTAGTGACTTTTTTAATGATTATTACGAAGAACAGGGTAACCGCAGTTATATAGGCCGCGAAGACTATCTGGGGATATACAGATTCTATCATCCGTATTATTGCGATATAGGTGATGATAATTTATATGTCGCATTGATGGTACTTGTACACACAAACAGGATAGCAAAGGCGGCGAGATTTCTTGAGGTCAGGGAATGGATAAACGGAGAAATATCCGGTGAATTGCAGGATGTAAGAAAATTGATACTTTCGATCAGAGAAGCCATTTCGGATTATGACCTGGGGAGAAGGGACGAGGCATTCGATAAAGCAGCAGAACTCTTTGATATATATCCGGGCAATATCAGCCTGAATATGTTTATGATACGATTGTATCTTGAAAGAAAGATGCTGGATGAAGCCAGACAGCTTATCGAAAAAAGCATAACTATATTTCCGGAAACAGGAGATTATTATAAATATCAGGGAGATCTTTATTATCTCAGTGGAGACAAGGATAGTGCATATAGATTATATGATAAGGGTCTGCAGAGAACAAACAATGGATACGTTATATTGGAGGCCAAGGAAAAGGTACTTGGTGATAAAGAACAATTGTTATCTGGTATTGATGAAACCGGCGATCTTGACAAGGTGGAAATGCTGCTTAGGATAGTGCCGGATGATATAGATTTTAATATTGCCAGGTACCATATTTTGATTGACAGAACCGATATCAGCAATGCTGTACCTGTAATCAGATCGATCACAGATGATTATTGGAGATTTGATGAGGATGATCGTTTTAGATCACTGCTGTCATATTCATTTGAAAAGCTGGGCGAGAATAAGAGATGCAGTGATATAAGAACAGCTATAATTTGCGCAAAGAGCAGTGGCGAATATAAAATAATAGAGCATAATTTATATACACTTCTTGATAAAACCCCTGATGACGGCACCCTGATAAAATTATCAGGAGATATCAAGAACTGTCTGGGATCAAGAGAAGAGGCAAAGGCACTGCACAGAAGAGCAATGGATACAGACTGCAGCCCATACACTAGAACTGAACTTGAGGAGGCAGTATATTGAACGCTATACAACAAAAAGTATTTGAACTGCTTGAAGAATTTGACAGAATATGTTCGGAGAATGATATCGATTACTGTCTCGGACCTTTTGCTGTGTCATGTTCTCTTTTGTATGGTACATTTCATGAGAATGACCCCAAAGTCGACGTTGTTATGATGCCAGATGATGTCAGCAGGTTCATAAAATATATGAATGATAACGGTATGCCTGGACGCAGTATAGAATATATGGGCAATTATGGAAGGTATCTGAGTTTCAATCTCAGTTATGTCAATGATGAAACGACTTTTTTTGACCTTAAGCGCGGTTATGATTTTTCACATAACGGAGTCCGGCTGGATATCGAGATAATTCGCAGCGCAAAGAAAAAAAACAATGTTCTTATGGCGATAGAGCATGGCCTTGAAGTTAGCGGATACAGACTTACGACAATGCTGTCATTGTCTACTGCTGCAAGTTTTGCTTTTGCGAATGTATTGAAAGTTATAGGCAGGGCCAGGCTGAATAGAAAAATGTTCAGTGTTTTTATGAATGCATATAAAACTACGGGGAGGGAGAGAACTTTTATCAGACCATTTAAAAACAGAGTAGTTTATTTTGAAAAGAATATGTTCAATAATCTTAAATCTGTGAGATTTAACGGGAAGAGTTTTCCTGCTCCAGAAAAAACAGAAAGATATCTTGTGGATTTTTTCGGAGCAAACTGGCGCAATATTGTTGAAAATGATATTTACAACAATAAATTCACGGTCGCGATGTCGGATTTGCCGTATGCCGAGTTTGCTGATAACATGAAAAATGAAGGCATCGACATCAGTCACGCATTAAAAGAACAGCGTAAATCTCTTACAGATGCTTTTTTCAGTTTCAGGCATTTAAGAAATAAAGATATGAGTTGGCTGATCGCGCAGAGGAGTGGAGACAGGCTGGAACTGTATGAGGAGCTTATGTCAAAAAGAGAATTGATAAACAATCTTCATAATAATAATGATTATGAAGAATTGAACAGAGTGTTTGCAAAGCATGAAGAAAAAACGAGGTACTACTATAATCATGGCCTGGGTCTATGTGTAAGCAAGGATTTCTTTGAACTGCAGTGCGAACTTCTGGAACGCCGGGGGCAGCATGAATTTGTAGAAGAACTGAAAAAAATGATTCCCGAAAGACATTTAAAACCGATAATAGATATATGAGGTGCATATGAAATCAAGTGATTATATTGTGAGCTTTTTTGCCGGCAAAGGCATTGATCATTTTTTCGGCTATCAGGGAACTATGATAGCTCATTTTGTAGACTCTGTATATCAGAGCAAAGATGTGGAGAATCATGTTTGCTATAATGAACAGGGTGCTGCTTTTGCTGCCGTGGGATATGCAAAAGCAAAGGGAAGATGCGGACTTGCTTATGCCACATCAGGTCCCGGTGCGCTTAATCTTGTTTCAGGCATTGCCGATGCTTATTATGACAGTACACCTGTTATTTTCATTACGGGCCAGTTGAACACGTATGAGTATACCGGAATAGAAGGTATACGCCAAAACGGTTTTCAGGAAACTGATGTGGTTTCGATAGTGAAATCAATAACTAAATATACTGTTAAGGTGGAAAAGGCAGAAGATATCAGATATGTACTTGAGAAGGCATGGTATGAGGCTAACACCGGACGTCGAGGACCTGTTGTCATAGATCTTCCAATGGATATGCAGAGACAGGATATCGATCCGGATTCTATGAAAGGATTTTTGCCTGACACAGAATGCATATTTGATGATCCGCAGAAAGCGGCAGAGGAAATATCTGATGCACTGAATGAATCCAGAAGACCTGTGATATTGTTGGGAAACGGGATAATAAAAGACAGCGATACACATTACAAAATAAAAAAAATTGCTGAAAAAGCAGATATACCTATCGTAACAAGCATGCTTGGCCGACATCTTATGTCTGAAAATGACCGGTTGAACTTCGGATACCTTGGAGGTGGATACGGACACAGATATGCAAACATGATCGTGTATAAAAAAGCTGACCTGATTATTTCGCTTGGATGCAGCATGTGCAAGAGGCAGACAGCCATGAACACTGAAAAGTTTGCAGAGGATGCACTGATAATGCGCGTCGAGATCGACCCGCACGAATTGAAAAGAGTGCTGCATCAGGATGAAAGAGATTTTTTTACAGACTGCAGGAGTGTAATAGATGAACTGGTGAAGAAGACATGTGTGAAACGATTCGAAGACTGGCTGGAAACATGCAGCAAAATAAAGAGTATGCTTAAATCTTTTGATGATTCATGCGAGGAAAGAAAACCGAATAAATATATCGAAGCGATAAGTGATTTCGCTGAAGATAGCATGCCGATCTGCTGTGATGTCGGTCAGCATCAGGTTTGGGGCACCCAGTCATTTAAGCTGAAACCGGCACAGCGCCTGCTGATCAGCGGAGGACATGGAGCTATGGGATTTTCGCTGCCTGCGGCGATCGGCGCTTATTACGCTCTTGGCAAAAGGGCTTTTGTTATAGCGGGCGACGGAGCAATTCAAATGAACATACAGGAGCTGCAGTGGGTAGTACGTGAACAGATACCGGTAACTATTTTTGTTATGAATAATAATTCGCTGGGATTGATACATCAGCAGCAGGACGATATATTTGAAAGCAGATATGCCGGATCGACCGATGAAGGCGGATATACTACTCCGGATTTCACTGATGTCGCACAGGCATACGGGATAAGTGCGAAAAAGGCGGAGTCAATTCCGGAACTGATATCGGTTTTGGAAAAAACCGATATGAACAAACCGGCACTGATAGAGATAATACTTGAAACAGATTCGAAAGCTTCTCCTAAAACATATTTCGGGGAAGAAATGTACAATCAGAGGCCGTATATGCCAGATGATTTGATGAAAGAAATACTTGATATGTAGGAGGATAAAATGGCAAATGTGACAGTGATCACCTCAGGCACCAATGGTATCGGAAGGGCGATTGCGCTGAAGATACTGTCAGAATCTGATGATGAAGACAGAATAATTATAAACTACGGGCATGATGATGCAGCTGTAAAAATAATGCTTGAAGATATTGATGAGAAGGATAAGAAGAAACTGACTTTTTTCAAGGCAGATATGTCTGAATATGAGGGGATGGAAAGTTTTTCGAGTGAGATCAGAAAGCTGACTGATCATGTAGACTGGCTGGTTCTGAATACAGGTGTGAGCACTTATATGCCATTTGATGAATACACTTATGATGTGTGGGAAAAAATAATGAGGACCAATGTAAATATCCCTGCTTTTTTCACAAGGGAAATGAAGCCGCTTATGGCAGAAAACGGGAATATAGTGTTCATGGGATCGCATGCAGGGCAGGAGCCATATTCTTCATCGCTCATATACAGCACCACAAAAGCGGCAGTAATGTTTATGTCAAAATCGCTTGTAAAATATTTTGAAGACCGTTCTGTAAGCGTAAATGCTGTAGCACCGGGATTCATACAGACCAGATGGCAGAAAAACCGAAGTGAAGAAAGCTATGAACGCATCAATAAAAAGATAGCAAAGCACAGATTCGGAGAGCCGTCAGAAGTGGCTGAACTTGTTTATTCGATTTTGACCAATGACTATTTGAACGGCAGCATATATAATGTACATGGCGGATATAATTATTTTTGATTTGACAATCGAGGAGGAACAATGAAAAAAGTAATAACATATGGAACTTTTGATCTGTTTCATAAGGGACATTACAACATCCTTAAACGTGCAAAGGAACATGGTGATTATCTGATCGTGGGTGTTACCAGCGAAAGTTATGATATAGAAAGAGGTAAATTATCTGTAAGAGATTCGCTGACTACCCGAATGGAAAATGTAAGAAAAACGGGTTTCGCTGATGAAATAATAATAGAAGAATATCTGGGACAGAAAATAAGAGATATAGCAAAATATGACATAGATACACTGGTTATCGGCTCTGACTGGATAGGAAAATTTGACCATCTGAGAAAGTATTGCAATGTAGTGTATCTGGAAAGAACAAAAAATATTTCGAGCACCATGATACGAAATGAGGAATCAAATATCTTCAATGTAGGGATTGCTACGGATGATGATAATGACAGCGATGTGATTCTGGAAACGAAATATGTCAGCGGATTGAATGTATCGGATGTCTATTCATCAGATAAAAATGTCGCAGAAAAATTCTGCGACAGATTTGAACTCAATGGCTGGGAAACAGATTATGATATGTTTCTGAAAAAGGTTGATATCGTATATGTGAGATGCGGGCTTTCGTCAAGATATGATTTGATAAAAAGGGCGCTCGAGTGCGGAAAGAGCGTCATTGCTGATTCGCCTGTAGCACTCACCAAGAAACAGGGGAAAGAGTTGTTTGAACTGGCAGAAAAGAATAAATGCGTTTTTCTTGAAAACATCATAACTGTTTATCTGAAAGCGTTCACTCAGCTGTTATGGATGACGCAGGGCGATATGAGAGGAAATACAATAAGGGTCAAATGTGCCATCTCTTATGATAATTTTTCCACAAGAAACAGCTTTGCGGATCTTGTAAGTCTTTCATCGTGTATGATAATGAAAATACTCGGGGCTGATTATAAAAAATTCGAACATAATTTTGTGAGAAATGAAGCAGGAGAGATCAATTACGGGACCATCAATTTTTCGTATGAAGATGCAGTCGGGTTTATAGAAATCGGCAACGGCATAGAACTGGAAAATCGTTTAGTGATAACCGGAGACCAGGCTACGATAACGGTAAAGGATGACTGGTGGAATACAGGATATTTTGAATTGAAAAGGCAGGATGCAAAGCATGTAAAAAGGTATAGTTTTAATTTTGAAGGGAATGGATTCAGATATCTGCTGCAGGAATTGCTTATCATGATCAGGGACAACAGATACGAGTGTACCAGGCTGTTCCCATCGGAGTCACTGGGCATCATTGATGTGCTTGAAAAAATAAAAAAGGGATGAATATATGAAACGAATACTTACTTACGGTACATATGATCTGCTGCATTACGGCCACATAAGGCTTCTTAAGCGTGCCAGAGCACTGGGCGATTATCTGATCGTTGCCATATCTACAGATGAATTCAATGCAATGAAGGGAAAGAGAGCCTATCACAGCTACGAAGCACGTAAAGAAATGCTCGAGGCAGTCAGATATGTAGATCTTGTTATACCGGAAAACTGCTGGGAACAGAAAATCGATGATGTGAAAAAGTATGATGTAGATGTTGTCGTAATGGGTTCTGACTGGAAGGACAGCGAACGATTCGAATATCTGAAGCAGTATTGTGATGTAGTTTATTTAGACAGAACAATAGGAATATCAAGTACGAAAATCAAAAAAGAGTTGAATTTGAAGGAGCCGGAACAAAATAACCATTCGCTTCCAGACGAATAATGATATGAATAAAACTCTATGTATAATCTGCACAGCAATGATGAGAGCTGTGTATATGCCTATGAGACTTTTGAAAGTCAGAAATAAAGTGGCGTTTTTCAGCAGGCAGTCCGATGATGTTTCTGCTGATTTTGCTTTGACTGCGGATGAACTAAGAAAACGGAACAGCAATCTTGATTTGGTTATATTGTCGAAGAAGCTTACATCAAAGCCCGGTTGTATCCTGTCGTATCCATTCCATATTTTCAGGCAAATGTATCATTTGGCATCATCGAAGGTAATTGTAACAGACAGTTACTGCATAGCGGCATCTGTCCTGACTCATAAAAAAGAAACTACTTTGATCCAGATATGGCATGCATCTTCGGCAATAAAAAAGTTCGGATGGCAGACTGTGGGAAAGAATTCAGGACATTCGAAAGCAGTGGCAGAGGCGATGCATATGCATGAAAAATATGATGCGGTGCTGGCTCCATCAATTGCCGCTGCCGGTTTTTTTTCTGCCGGTTTCAATGTCGACATGAATAAAATAAAATATATAGGACTTCCGCATCTGACTGCGCTGGTAAAAAGTGGAGATGAATCATCTGCTCGCTTAAGAAGACAATTCGAAATACCTGACAACAAAGAGATTATATTATATATCCCGACGTTCAGAAAGGGGAAACATGTCAGAGGAGCAGACTTATTCAATGTGACAGACAAAGAAAAGTATGCATTTGTTTTCAAACCGCATCCGCTCGATGAAACAGGGGAGATACCTGACGGAATGATAACTGACAGCGAAAATGATACGTATGACTGGCTGAAAGCTGCAGATATAGTGATCAGCGATTATTCTGCTCTGGTTATAGAGAGCGCTTTACTTGGTAAAAAACTGTATCTTTATTTATATGATGAGGATGAATACAGAGATGATCCCGGGCTGAATATAATCCTTGAAAATGAATCTGTACATAAAGCAATATTCAGGTCTGAAGATGAATTTAGAGAAATCATCGATAAGCCATATGATTTTGATGCGCTGAAGGAATTCAGCAACAAATATATTGAAATAGACCCGTCATCAAGTCTTGAAGACTTTGTTGCATTTATTGAGGAGGCGGCCGGCAGTGAAAATAAGTAAGATTGCAGAAACACGGTTGAGAAAATATGCGGGGAGCCATAGAGGTTTCAGATTATTTGCCAGATGGAGCCTGTGCAATTATCGCAAATTCAGATATGAAAGGAACGGACGCGGTATAAAAATGCAGGAAAAGGCAGTCTTTTTTCTGGCATTCAAAGGGAAATCATATTCGTGCAGTCCGAAGGCCATATATGAATATATGCTGAATGCTCCCGAGTATAAAGATTATAAACTGATATGGGGATTCATCAGACCTGAAGATCATAAATATCTTCTCAATAATAGGAACACATATATAGTTAAGGCCGATTCGAAGGAAATGGACATCTGTCTGCATGAGGCTAAATACTGGATAACAAATTATCGATTTGAGGATCACATAGTTCCGACGGAAGAACAGGTATATGTACAGTGCTGGCATGGCACACCCCTTAAAAAACTTGGCTATGATCTGAAACATTCTGACAATGCCATGAATTCCAGCAGTGAAATATGGAGCAAATATAAAGTGGATGCGGCAAGATTCAAATATATTATCTCACCTTCAGCCTTTGCATCAGAAAAATTCAGAAGCGCCTGGAATCTTAAAGAAGCAGGTAAAACGAAGGCTGTTCTGGAGGTGGGATATCCTAGAAATGACATGCTCATGAATTGTACTGAAGAAGAAAGACAGCAGATAATCAAAAGACTCAGTATTGATGCCAGAGGACGTAAAGTCATATTGTATGCTCCTACATGGAGAGATAATCAGTATGATCCTTCTTCTGCCGGTTATACATATGATCTGAAGCTGGATCTTGAAAAGATGAGGGATATGTTATCGGATGATTATGTTATGATTTTCAGGATGCATTATCTAATAGCAAACAGCATTGATTACGATAAGTATAAAGGTTTCATTTACGATTTTTCGGATTATGATGATATCAACCATCTTTATCTGGCAAGCGATATGCTTATCACGGATTATTCAAGTGTATTTTTTGATTATGCCAATTTAAAAAGACCAATGTTGTTTTATATGTATGATCTGGAAGAATATCGCGATGATATTAGAGGATTTTATTTCGATATCGATGAATTGCCTGGTGAAATAATCACAGATGAAAACAGACTGATCGAAGCAATAAAAGAAGGCGGTACCGAATACGATGACAAGTACCGCAAATTCAATTCCAAATATAATTATCTGGACGACGGCAACGCGGCAAAGAGGGCCGCTGAAGCCATCTTTACATAATATCGATCTGCTTTAAATGTATCAGTTTTTTAAATAGAAAAACTTGTTGACACGGTTTTTATAGTCGATAAGATTGTTATACTCTATGTTCTGATACTGTTTCAGCAGTTTGGTATATTTGGATTTCTGTTCAGGGGCGTACGTCCTGCCATTGTTTCCTTTATAGCACATTTCTGTGATCACAGGTATTTTTTTACGCAAGTTATTAAGATATTTGTTGTATCCGGTCTGCTTGCCTCCTGTTACTTCCATGAGATAAGATGATAAATAATTTGCACTGATGTCAAGGTCGTTCTTTTCCTTGATTGAATAGTTTGCCCATATCATAACAGGAACGCGATATTTTCTCTCGATTTCCTCAAGCGTCAGTTTTGAAGCGCTTTTGCCATACAGCGCATTGTAAAACTCATTTTCGAGCTTTGGCTGATGATCACCAAAAAATACGATGACGGTAGGATCAGAGACGCTGCTGAAATAACTTACTAATTCCTTTGTGGCTTCATCAGATTTCTTCACTAAATTAAGATATTGCTCGGCTTCTTCCTGTCTTAAGTTGCTGTCTGTTATCGTCAGTTCCTTGTCAACGGCACCATCACTGATCTTATAACCTCCATGATTCTGGATAGTTACATTGAACATGTAGAATGGATTTTTCTTGCCTGAGTATTTATATTTCTCGTATTGTTTTATGACTTGTCTGTAGTCTTCTTTATCTGAAATGAATGAGCGGATATATTCAGGATTTTTGATATCATCCTGCGTGATAAATTTATCAAAACCTAGGACCGGATAAACTTTATTACGGTTATAAGAATTTGCCATTCCAGGATGAAAAGCTATGTTGCCGCCATAGCCTTGTGATTTTAAAGCATATGTCAGAGAAGGAGTTTTTTCTTTCAGCATATATGTGTACGGCACAGAACGAAAAGCCATGAATTGCATCGTGTTGCCGGTGAGAAATTCAAATTCTGTGTCAGCTGTTCCTCCGCCGTAAACAGATGAATGAAGAGTACCTTTAATAGTATTCTTATGCAGGCTGTTATAAAAAGGCATATAACTTTTCGAGGTCTTGAAATCGTTTATAACTTTGAGATCAGAGTATGACTCATTCATTACCGCAATAATGTTTGGGTTTGTTTTAGTGGGGGTATTTTGCTTTGATGCCTCGTCTGATTTGTATTTTTCAGTTAGTTTTTCCACCTTTTCAACAGAATATCCATGCGGCTTTTTGACTTTTGAACTGTTGATTGTCAGGTAAAAGCAGAGAGCATAGCCATGATGCTGATAGCTGATTTTAGGAACATTGCCTGATACGAATATCTTGTTGTTTTTAAGAATATTTGTTCCTGTAAACATATAAGTACCTGCACATCCCCAAAATGCCAGAATAACAAGTACGGCAATACGTCTTTTTAAAGCTATGCCTTTATATGATTTACGGCTGAGTGCAACACAGAAATATATCATACATATCGTTATCAGCCACAATACTGATTTGTTGAAGGCCAATGTATAACTTGCAGCCACATCCATGGCAGTCCCTAAGGATGTAAAGTCAGTTGCAATCAATGGACAGTCTCTGAAAATAATCAGAAGATAATTTACCATTCCAAATAGTAATGTGGTTATTGTCGATATTATAATGGTAATTTTTGTATTATTGAAAACAGCATAGAAGAGCCACCACACAAACCCGATTATGATGATATTGAGTATGCCATTTAATGAAAATAGCTCGTATAAGGCGCTTGAGATTTTATAACCAGCGACTTTTTCAAGAGCAAAGTAGCACATAAATGGAGTCAGTATAAACATGATACGCAAAATAATCTTATCAAGGTCGATTTTTTTTCTGTATTTCTGCTCAAGCATTTCACTGAATTTTTTCATAGGAAGCATTATGAAGGCTATTGTCAATAATAAAAGACAAATAAAGAATGCAAACACAAACTGCGGGAAATGTCTATACTGGATATCAGCATACAGTCGTGTGCTTCCCTTGTCTTTACCATTGATGTATAAAGTATCATTGTTTTTATATTGCTTGTCGGACAAGTAGAGATATACTCCATCTTCAGATTTCACATCTCTTGTCTTGATAGTCAGTATATATTTATTGTTTTTTTTGACTTTCACGCCCTGGCGGGAAACAGTAGTTATTTTTTGGGTGGTAAGTCCATTTGAATTCACTTTCTTTGTGTCGCCATTGAAATCAAAAATGGTTATATCATTATGTGCGATCATTGATGTATTTAATTTAGAACTGCATATTTTCTTATTATTAGTGTCTGTTATCATAACCTGAACAGATCCTGAAGCAGAAAACCCGGAAGGATTGCTGAAAATAAGTTTGATCCTGTCAAGACGTTTGTCTTTGGCAGTGAAGGTCTGTCTTATTGTATTAGTTCCATTAACAGATATCCGGTTATCTGTGGGATAGCCGCATCTGAATTTTGTTATTTCGTCAGTAGCAAGGGAAGGGTCGTTTAATTCCGCTTTTATATCATCCTTGCCGTTCGGTATAAGTTCATCGTTTAGATAGCCTTTGCTGATCAGGAAATTATTTGACTGCATGAGAATAAAAACAAGAGTGGCTATAAGCAATCCGCTGCTGATGATTTTTCGTACCGTAAATTCCGTTTTTATATATCTGAGCCCTTTGATTAGTTTGATGTCATTGCTTTTCATATGATCCTCACTATTATGTCATCTTATCGATCGTGCTTTATTTTGGAAAACACTGCCGATGTCGATTATAGCATCATTGCTTTATGACAGCAAATCATAATTTTTTTATAATGAAATCATATTTTTAACATATTAGTGATATATAATTGCATATAATAAAAGATAGTAAATGAATCTGTGCATATTGAAGGGATGTTGTCATTGATTAAGCCGGTCCGAAAAAATATTACAAGAGCCATATTGCTGGTTGCACTGACTGTTATTGTCTTTGCAATAATTGCAGCTATACCTGAGACCGTCTCCGCAGCAACAAATACATATACAATCAGTACAAAAACAAAACCCTGCTATAAATCATATCGCAAACTCAGTTATTACAATCGTTATACCAAAAATTCTGTAACCTTGCGTTCGTATATGCGAAAAATGCAAAAACATGGCGGCGGCAAGCTGATCATAAAAAAAGGAACATATAACTTGCCGCTTACAGTTTATGTTCCTAAAAACGTTAAGATAGTACTGAACAGCGGTGCAGTGTTAAAAAAGACCAGTAAAACAGGCAGAAAGAAAACGCACAGTGAAGCTGCTGTATTCAAACTGATCAGGCCGACTAAAGCATATAAAAAGAACGCGGTCGGAGGATATGGAGGAGAAAAAGACATATCGTTCAGCGGCGGCGGTACTTTTGATTTGAATAAGTATAACGGGTCTATTGCCATAGTTATGGGTCATAACCTGAATGTATCTGTAACAGGGATACACTTTAAAAATATGAAAAACGGGCACTTTATTGAAATGGATGCCAGTAAAAACGTAAACATATCCAATTGTACATTTGATGATAATTACGGTACGAGCGAGAGCAAGGAAGCGATAAATATTGATACCCCTGATAATAATACTCATGGGTTCGGAAGTGTATGGAGCAAACATGATAAGACTCCGAATTATAATATAAACATATCGGGATGCAGATTTTCAAATATGTTTCGTGCGGTAGGCACACATATGTACAGCACGAATAAATACCATAAAAAAATCATTATCAAAGACTGCGTTATGACAGGAATGAAATCACACGCAATAAAGGCCTTGAACTGGCAGGATTATTCAATAACAAACAATATCATATCCGGGATCAGTTCTAAATCAGGGAAGGGCATAAGGATAGCAGGCTGCAAGAATATCCATATCGTAGATAACACTATAAGCCATTACAAAATGGTTATGTGGATCGCACCCTCAAAGAATGTAGTATATGCTACAGATTATCCGACAACTTACAATGATCTTTCTGAAGAAGAATTAAAATCTACAGTTGATAATACATTTACTGATTACGGAGAAAATTTCATCCGCTGCTATTCGAAATATAATGACTATACATCTGATTCTCTGGAAATGATATTTTTTGCTCCGGGCGCAAATGAATAAAAGCGCATTGACATACCGGAAAAATTGCAGTAAAATTCAGATACTTAAAGGAAAACAAAATATGTATCCATTATTTCTTTTTACTTCTGGAAAGGAGGAAATCATCTCTGTATTAAGCAGCGGTGAAATGTGTGATATGAGAGAGACAAAGGAATTTAACAGGATCATTTCATTTGCAGTATGTCTTATTATGGCAGTTACTGTGTTTGTTTTTATACCATCAGATGCCAATGCAAAAGCAAAAGATTATTCCAAGACGACCATTACGGCAAATACCAGGATCGTCAAACAGGAAATTTGCAATCAGCATGTCACCTACAGTTTCAAAGGGAAATCCTGGGGTGCCGTCAGTATAAAAGTATATGATAAAAAAATAGCAACGGTAACGAGCGAAGACTTGGATGTACCGCGGATATTAGTTACGGGATTGAAAGCAGGGAAGACTAAAGTAAGAGTTACTATAAAATTCAACAATAATGTTTATAAATATAAATTCATGCTTTATATTTACAAACATCAAAATCCATTCAAGTCATTCAAGTTGAGCGGGATACAGTACTATAAGCTTTTTGCAAAAGAAGACCTGAATTATGTGTCTGCTACTCAAGGTGTGCAGACTATAAAAATCAAGGCTGCCAAGCACTGGGTAATCAGATATATAGATCCCAGTAATGGTAAGAGAATACAAAATGGCGGTAAGATTACAGTACCGGCTACCGACAGCATGTATGTGAATGTCAAGATGTATAATCAAAAACGACATATGAGCAATATATATACTTTGAGAATCAATCATAAGATTTGATGTTTATTGTCATAAATTATTCGTTTATGTGTATCATGATAGAAGGGGGATGCTGATATGAAAGTATTCAATCATTCGTTATCGTCAAGGCTGATAGTTATTGCGTTGTCGCTTGTTGTGCTGCTGTTTATGACTGTACCTGCTTCTGCGGCAACATCATCATCGGGAAACGGTGTGATGCTGGCCAAGGTACTGCCGTACGGCAATACAGCAATGAAGATCTCGTGGGCAAACTATTCCGGTGCGACCAAATATGTCCTTTATAAATCAAGATGCAACACAAAAGAAAAAAAATACACACCGAAAAAGTTCAAAACAGTCAAATCCGGGGTCAATGCGGTAACTGTGAAAAATCTAATGCCGAATACGGGATACAAATTCAAAGTTGTTGCATACAGCGGCAATACGAAATTGAAAAGCAGTGTGCTGATACATAATTATACGGCAAAATACAGGAATGATGAGAGCTCAATAAAGGGAATAAAGGTAAATAAATCAAAGCTGAATTTGCATGTTGGCAAAACTGCTACACTGAAAAGCAAGCTTTCTCTGTATCAGGGGAGCAAGGCCATCGGGGAAAAGCATGCTGTAAAACTTCGCTACAAGTCTTCTAATAAGAGTATCGCGTCTGTAAGCAAAAAAGGCGTCATTACAGCCAAGAGCCCGGGCACATGCAGTGTCTACAGCATTGCGGTCAACGGATCATGGGCAAAGACAAAAGTGACAGTCAGCAAATACACAGCCACTTTGGAAATAATAGGTGATGTGTTTAGTTATGATGATGCTTCCCATGTCGAGTATATAAAATATACATATAATGGAGACGGAGTTGTAAAGGCAACTGCACCTGATTTAAATTTTAAATTAGGTACACTTAAAAATGGAGACAAAATAATAATGATAGATAATGGTGATAAAGAAAAAAGTTTCAAAGGGGTAGCTGACGGCATCGAATTAACGGTGCGTGCTACTGAAGGGAAAAAATACAAGGCAGTTGCTCCAAGTACTAAGACAATACGCTTTGAAGTGCTTTGATATCCGCAGCTGATCGACTATCAGTAAATTTGATACGTAATATAAAGCAAAAGGCCTCGCATGAGGCCTTTTCATATAATGAATAATATATTGTTTCCCTATTCAAATTTTAGACAACATCTGTTAATATATAGTCAGCGCATATTTATCATACAGTTATCGTGACTTAATGTGAACAGAGAGATAATTATGGGAAGTATGAGTCGGAGAAAAAAAATTGTTTTTGCAGTGATTCTTGCTGTGGCTGTTACCATGGCCACGGCATGCAGTTCTTCTTTGCTTACCGTGAAAACAGGCGGACATTCTTCAGGAGCAGACAGCGCTGCGACGGAGATAGAACTGTGGACATATCCAATCGGAAATTTCAGCAAGCCTGAGGTCGTGAATAAATTCATAAAAGATTTCATGGCAAGAAATCCGGATATAAGAGTTACTGTGCAGTATCTGGATTATGATACCGGAGATGATCAGGTCAGCGCGGCTCTCGAAGCCGGTACGGCGCCGGATGTCATCATGGAGGGGCCCGAGCGACTCGTCTCGAATTGGGGCGCGTCCGGGAAAATGGCTGATCTCGGGGATCTGTGGACAGATAAGGCTAAAAATGATATCAGGAACTGCAACAATATTGTACCGCAGGCCTGCAGAGGAACAGACGGAAAATACTATGAGTATCCTCTGTGTATGACTGCGCACTGCATGGCAATAAATTATGATGTCTTCAAAAAAGCGGGAGCTCTGAAGTATCTGGATCTGAAGAACAGGACGTGGACCACGCAGGGTTTTATCAAAGCCTGCAGGGCAGTAGCCGCTTCGGGGCTGGTGCAGACTCCGGGGATAGTATACTGCGGAGGGCAGGGCGGAGACCAGGGGACACGCGCACTGGTCACGAATCTGTACGGCGCCAGTTTCACCAACAAGGAGCATACTGCCTATACGATCGACAGCAGCCGCGGTATCAAGGCGCTGAAGGTGCTTGTCGGCATGACACATAACGGATCGCTGTCATATGATTCGCAGATGCAGGCGGGAGACGAACTGAGAATGTTCGAAAGCGGGAAGAGCGCGATGACCTTTGCCTGGAATGCATCCAATGAAAAGAATTATGCTGCTGATGCAGATTTCAAAGCATATGCGATGACGTTCCCGACAGACAGGGAGCATACTGAACTTTGCGGCGGACTGTGGGGCTTCGGGATTTTCAATAACGACAGCGATGACAGGATCGCAGCGTCTAAAAAGCTGATCCGTTTTCTCTGCGATGACAGTTCGCAGGCGGTAAAGAGTGTCAGGGCAAGCGGATTCTTCCCGGTAAAATCTTCTCTGGGTGATGTTTACAGGGGAACAAAGATGCAGAAGGAAATGTCGGTATACAGGAAAATGAACAGCTATGTCGCCGATTATTACAATATCACTCCGGGATGGACGGCACAGCGGACTGCGTGGTGGAACATGCTCCAGCAGGTATTCAGCGGTACCGATCCCAAAGAAGCCGCCGGTCAGTATGTGGATGTATGCAGCAGGGCGATTGAGAGACAGGGGAAATAGATGAGAGCAGGGAGAAGATATCCAGAAATCATAACAGCATTGATGCTCGCAGCTGTATGTATGACCATGCTGCTCTTTGTGCAGCCTGCGAAGGCAGATGTCCCGGTCAGGCAGGACAAGGTGCTGTTCATCAGTTCCTATTCGCTCAGTTATCCCAGCGTGAGCAAACAGATCAGCGGCATCAAGAAGGGTCTTGATAAAGATGTGTATCTTTATTATGAATTCATGGACGGCAAGACTATCAACGATGATAAATATGTCGGAAAATTTTACAACTATATAAACTATAAATATTCACATATCTCAGGGGTCAGCGCAGTAATTGTAGGAGATGACGATGCTCTGCAGATGGTGCTGCGTTACAGAAACGGCTTTTTCAAAAACATGCCTGTAGTTTATGAATCGGCAGACAGCCGCACACGGATAGAAATAGCAGATGCTCTGGGTATGACCGGCATACCTGAAAACAATACGATAGGTGCGAATCTGGATCTGGCGAGGAAACTGTATCCGAAAGCCAGAAAAATCGTTGCTGTTACAGATGACAGCAAGACTGGCCGCGTGCTGGGAGCGGATCTGAGAGCTATTAAGAGCAGATATTCTCCTATGGATGTAGAAATAATAGATACATCTGTGCTGAAGCGGAAGGAGATAACCGACATTATCGAAAAGGTATCGAACGACAGCATCCTGTTGTTCATGAGCTTCATCAATGACGCAGACGGCAGGTCATATACGTATGATGAGGCACAGGATCTTGTTGTCGGACATACAAAGGCCCCTGTGTTTACACTCATATGGGCCGGCAACGGATGTATCGGAGGAGTTTCTGAAGATTATGAGGCAATAGGCAGACAGGCCGGGAAAATGGCTGACGGGATCATCAGCGGAACATCGCCTGAAAAAATAAAAACAAATATAAAAGATACGACAGTCACTGTATTCGACTGCAGTGTTATGGAAAGATTCGGCATACAGAAGACAGCTCTTCCAGCCGATACGATATACATCAATGACACGGAACGGAGCACGGATATCCTTCTTATTGTGCTGATATTCTCTGTCGGTCTGATAGCACTCGGAGGTCTTTTATTTAAAGCGAAAAAAGAAAATCTCAGGCGCAGGCACAACGAAAAAATGCTGCGCATGGTCAGCGAGAGATTTAAGGCCGAATCCGAGATAGATGCTTTGACGGGACTGTCAAACAGGCGGACCTTCGACAAGGAAATCGCGCGTATCATGCAGGCGGAAAGAAAATTCATTCTTTATATTTTCGATATCGATAATTTTAAATCGACAAATGATACCTTCGGACATTCTGTAGGGGATGAGGTCCTCAGAGAAACCGGATCCAGACTGCGTGCAGTCAGGAAGAGATCTATTGCTCCCTACCGATACGGCGGCGATGAGTTCACGGTCATATATTTTCCTGAGAGCCCTGAAGACACAGAAGAAATAAGTAAGAAAATAATCGATCTGCTGTCTGTTCCTATTGTTACCAGAGCAGGTGATCACGAGATTCGGATCAGTTTGGGCAGCGCACGCTTCCCGGATGATGCCGGCAGTATTGACGACCTGATCGGCTGCGCGGATCATGCTCTTTATTATATAAAGAATCATGGCGGTAACGGCAGCATCAGATACAGCGATTTGACTTGAACGGAAGGTGACCGTATAATATCACTATGTTCAAAAATGATATAAAAGCAGGAAAAAGGATACTGATATTGATGCTGGCTGCGGTAACATCAATTATTTTCATGCCGTTATCGGCGCAGAAAGCGGATGCTGCGGTCAGCGGCGATCCCACGCAGTGGGTCATCGAACATGGCAGCACTGCGGGCACAGCGGCAGGCACGAAATCGGTCAGATCGACAACTATACAGAGCCTCACGCATAACAGTCGTTTTGACGGATACACAAAGCTGAAGGGCATCGATGTATCGTCATGGCAGGGCAGTATCAACTGGAAAAAAGTGAAGGCCGCAGGTGTGAAGTTTGCGATCATCAGAGCCGGGTACCGCAGCTATTTGTCTGCTGGAAGAAAAGGTACCGATTCACGCTATAAATACAATATAGTCAATGCATCTGCTGCAGGAGTAAAGGCTGGTGCCTATTTTTTTTCACAGGCAAAGACGGTAAAAGAAGGCGAGGCTGAGGCGGATTATATGATAAAACTGCTGGAGCCGTACAGGAATAAGATCAGTATGCCTGTCGTGATGGATGTGGAATATGCAGGTGCTCCGGGCAGACTGGCGGCGGCAAAACTGTCAAAAGCAAAGCAGACCAGTATCGCACTGGCATTCTGTAAAAAGATAAAGGCCGCCGGCTACACGCCGATGGTATATGCAAATACATATTTCTGCAATTATAAATTATATATGAGCAGGATCGCTTCCCTGTATCCAGTGTGGGTGGCAGAATGGGGAGGAAAATGTTCATATAACGGAGGATATCGATTCTGGCAGTATTCATCAGGCGGATCCGTAAATGGGATAATCGGCAATGTTGACCGGGATATCTGGTACACAAAGAATCTGGATCAGTACATGGCTTATACAGGAAAAGCAGAAAACCTGACGGCGGATTCGGGCAGAGTAGGGAAGATATATCTGAAATGGAGCAAGGCTGCGGGCGCGACCAGGTATGCCATATACAGAGCCGCCGGCGCAGGAAAGTTCAGCAAAATAAAGACGGTGACAGGCAGCACATATCTAGATACGGAACTGAGGAGATCGACGAATTACAGTTACAGAGTACTGGCGATGAAGGGACTGAGCAGAGGTAAAATTTCGGCGATCGCCACAGGAAGGACATCGGACAGGGGTTATACCACAAGAAAAACTGCCTTGAGGAAGGGCGCGCACAGTACTTCCGGCGTCATTAAAATGCTGGCGAAAGGTAAGACTGTAACAGTTATCTCCGCCAGGAAAAATGTATACGGCAAAAGATGGTATAAAGTATCTGTCAGAATAAAAGGCAGGACATATAAAGGCTGGGTATACAGTAAATATATCAGGTGATCATAGATGAATGCGGGGCATTGATGGGCAGAAAGGTATGCGTGTTCGGAACTTCGGCTCCGGTGGGAACAGAATATATAGAAGCGGCAAGGACTCTTTGCCGTCGGCTGGGGAGCGATCCCCGGCTTCCGTAGTTTTTGGAAAGTATATAACTTTGCAGAGAGGTACATACTATCTTATACTTTACACTTTTGCCGAATAACTTCTATTCCGGTTTTTGTTGCAAAAAGTTCCGTATAAGGTAGAATTTATTTTGCAAATAATAAATATTATTTTTGGTGCGAGATATGCGAAAAACATGCATCTAATATAGTAAGAGGAGAAAATGGCATACGGTGTTCAAATGCGGATGCGCTGAAAGAAATGCAGAAAATTAGGAGGAATGAAAGTATGATTTACACAAAAAACGGATTATCGAAAAAGTTACTGGCATTTGTATTGTCAGTAACTTGTGTCCTGGCGTTCACGCCGTTCATGGCATTCCCGCAGAATGCAAACGCGGCATCAACGAGCAAGCTGAGCGTCAAAGCATCAGCAGCTTCGATTTATGTAGGCAAGAAAGCTACCTATAAGGCAACTACGAAACCTGCAGCGAATGCCAAGAACACAAAGTGGTCATCGAGCAACAAAGCTATTGCTAAAGTCAGCAAGAGCACAGCTGCCAAGATCAGCGTAAAGGGTATTGCGCCAGGCAAAGTAACGATCAAGGCGAAAAACGGCAAGAAAGTCGTAAAGAAGACGCTGAAAGTCTATAAACATATCAACAAACCAACGATCAGCGGAAACGCAGTAGTGGGTCAGACTCTGACAGCTGCAACAACCGGATCAGCGACCTATCAGTGGTATGTGACAAACAAAGACGGAAATGAAACCAAGATCAAGAGTGCGACAAGCAAGACTTTCACTATCGCAGCAGCAAATTTAGGATGCACGATCCACTGCGTTGCTACAGGAACAGGCTACTACACAAAAACAGCGAGTTCGGATGAGACTGCTGCAGTTGCAGGAAATGTAACTCTGAAAAGTGCAGAAATCAGTAACAAAACACCTTTAGTTGGCGAGACAATGTATGCATCTGCGACATATGGAGACGGACGGGAGGCCGACACAGATAAGTTATTCTGCACATGGTACACAGTAGATTCGACTGGCGCTAAAACAGCTATCGAAGACACAAACTTTGATTACTTTATGTTGATCACAAAAGACATGCTCGGCAAAAAGATCGTATGCGAAGTCAAAGGTATGGGCATCTACACAGGAACAGTAACTACTGAGGCTACAGAAGCAGTAGCAGAAAATGATTTGTGGAGTACTTATATCACTGATAAGGGCAGATATCCTCTTAATTATGCTCATGCTGGAGATACCCTGTATGCAGGCGTCAATGTAAATGCACAGGATGGCGACTTCACGTTCCAGTGGTATAAAGGTGACACAGCGCTTGCAAATGCATCAGACACTACATACACGATACCTTCTGATGCTGCAGCAGGTGCAAAGTACACTGTTAAGGCTACACCTAAGACTGGAGCAGGATTCGGAACAACAACAAAAGGATCGACTTCAGTTTATGTCACTAAAGATATCAGCAAGGGTACAATAACGCTTGACAATACTAAACCGACATCTGATGAAACAGTAACCGCTATAGTCAAAGATGAGAACGGAAATACTCTCGATACTACCATGGATGCAGCGTATGATCCGGTTAGACCAGCTGGGGATGCGGTAGTAATGTGGTGTCTGGATGACAATTCAACACCTGCAAACCTTATCTGCAGTGATGCGAAAGGTACAGAAGTAACAGGTGCTGCATTCAATTGCAACGGCACATACTACAATGAAGACGGCAAAGCTATAACACTTGCAGGACATAAGATTGTACCGGTAGCAGTTGGTGCTTATGCATATTTTGTCAGAACTTCATCATTTGGTGCTACTTTCCCGGGCCATTACACATGCGGCAATATCCTCGGTACAGCTACATCGGCTATAATGACAAAGGCAGACACCTGCACAATAGCTAATACAGATGCAGCAGCAGCTGGCAATCATGTTGGTGACACGTTAACAGCTACAGCAAAAGACAGCGCTGGCAAAGAGATCAAGGATGTAACATATCAGTGGTATGTAAATGGTGTAGTAGTAAGCGGAGCAACAAATGCAACTTACACGATCAAAGCAGCTGATGCTGGCAGTACCATCTATTGCGTAGTGACAGGAACAGGCAATTACACAGGAACTGCGAAAGCAGGCGGGAAATATATAGAAGCGGATAAAGTGCCTGCTTCAATTAAGGCAACCGATAAAGCTGGCAGCGTGATAAGTACGGCAGTAGTAGGCGATACATTGTATGCAACAACGACTCCTGCCGGAGCTAAAGATTATGTGACATACCAGTGGTATAAAGAAGCTACCGTTGGCGCGAAGGATCCAGCTAAAGATACAAAGGTAGGCACAGGCGCAACATACGCACCATCTGCAATTGGCACATACTATGTTGAGGCAACACTTACAACAGATGGCCAGGCTATCTGGAAGAACGGCACAACCGCATTTGAAAGCGGTGCAGTAAAAGTAACTGCAAAGATCGACAGTCTTGCACTGACGATCAAAGATACTGCAACACCTACGTCTGCAGTAACGACAAATACATATGTAGGCTATACTATCACAGCAGCACCTACACCTGCAGCAGCAGCAACAGGGGCTACATATAAGTGGTATCAGGACAACACAGGTACTACATCGATCGGTGAAGGTTCTTCATACACGATCAAGCCAGCTGACATAGGACATAAACTCGTATGCAAGATCACTGGAGCAACAGATGGTGACTATGCAAACGCTACAGCAGTAGCTAAGACAAGCACAAATGCAGTATATGACCTGAGCGGAGTAACTGTAGATACTTATAGACCACAAGTTGGAGTGGCTACGAATAATAAGACTGAACCTGCAAATGTAAGTGCTAAAGATTCACAACCGGTACCTAAACTAATCACAGCAGATATAAGCAGCTACGTAACATATACATGGGCTGTAAATGGCGCAACAGTAGCAACAAATGAAGATTACGCACCTGTAGCGGCAGATCTTTGTAAAGCACTGTCATATACAATAACAGGTGATGGAACACATGTTACTGGAACTGCGACATACACATATGAAGAAGGCGTTATAGCTTGTGCTAATAGTACTTTCACAGTAAATGGTGTTGACAAAACTTCATATGCCGAAGGCGATATGATGACAGCTGACATCACAGGTGGAACAGCTGCAATCGATGCAGACATGCAGAAAGATGTAACTATCACATGGTACCAGTACAATGGAACAACCGCTGGGGCTAGCGTTACAGATGCTTATAATGCATGGACAGCAGACAGCAAAGCAGCAACAGCAATAGGAACAGGCACGACATGCAATGTACCGGCAGGTGCAGCAGGTCACACCATATTCTATGTGATAACACCGACTAATGCATATCCTTCGGCAGCATTCGATGCAGTTTATGCCGGAATAGAAGGAGCAAACATAGTAGATAAATAATCATAGACGATCGACCTCTGAAAAAGCGAGGTAAAAACAAAGTCTGACTCTTTGGCAGCATGGCAAAGAGCCAGGATATAAAGAGTTGAACTTCAAAACAAAAGGTAATATTCAAAAACATTGACTATAAAGAAGCATGGATATTGCAGACAGAGGCTGGGGAGCGATCCCCGGCTTCTGTAGTTTTTGGAAAGTATATGACCTTACATTACAGACACGAAGGCTCCGGAATACATACCGGAAAATGTTAATGATATAGCCGGGCTGTTCGACGGATGCCTCATCCTCAGAGGGAATGTCATATTGAAATCGAACCCTGAAAATTATGATTACTGTCTCGCTGCGGCAGGGACTTTTGCGGGCAAAGGCATGACGTTCATTATGTACTACACCAAGTGGGACAAAACGAGAGTAGCTGATGTATTATCTCAGATCAAGGCGAACTGAATTTTGTGCAGATGGCATGATCTGATCAAAAAAGATGCCGGTCAGCGCGGGTTCCCGCGCGGGCCGGCATCTTTTATATATCTGAGATCGCTGATTCCGGCTTGGCAAAAGATGCACTATAGAGTATAATTATCAGAAACAGGAGCAAATAAGAGAATCGGCGGATTACAGCTGCAGAGTACCGGCAGTGAAGGGATTGAGCAGAGGTGAATTTCGACGATCGCCGCAGACAGGGCATCGGACAGGGGTCATACCGCAAGAATAACTGTATAGCGGAAAGGCACTTCCGGTGTCATTAAAATGCTTGCTGAAGGGAATACTGTAATGAATGCGGGGCATTGATGGGCAGAAAGGTATGTGTGTTCGGAGCTTCGGCTCCAGTGGGAACAGAATATATAGAAGCGGTAAGAGCTCTTTGCCGTCGGATGGGAAGCGCAGGGTACAGTCTTGTTTTCGGCGGTTTTTCCAATGGCCTGATGAAAGCGGCGGCTGACGGATTCAGTGCTGCCGGTGCGGAAATAACGGGAGTCACGCCTGCTTCTCTTACAGATATGCGAGATATACATCCTGCATGTACGGCAGTGATCAGTACAGATGATCTGGCGGAGAGAAAAAAGACTATGATGGATCTGGCGGATATTTTCATGGTACTTCCCGGAGGTATCGGCACTTTTGATGAATTTTTTGGAGTGTTAGCCAAAAAACAGATCGGAGAATCGGAAAAAGAAGTCATAATATATAACATCGACGGATTTTACGATCCGCTGATCAGTTATCTTGATGATATCAGCCGCAGCGGATTTATAACTGCAGAAATCAGTAAACTGTTCACTTTTTATAATAATGCTGATGAGATCATGCAGCATATCGAAGGGTAGGAATATGGATGATATAAATGAAAAAACTGCAGAACAGAATGATGCAGCTGCAAGACCTGCGGCAGGAACGAACGGGCAAGCAGGGGCGGATGAGAAGGCAGGGCCAAATGAGCCGGAAAAAGGAACTGTGTCCAGACGCAGCTTTATTATCGCGCTGATAATCGTTATTGCTTTCGGTGTGGCTCTTAACCTCTGTATCGGTTCAGTGAAGGTGAAGGAGACTTCCATGCTGCCGAATTTTGTTGAGAACGATCACCTCTTTATAAACAAAATCGCTTACAAGACAGGCGAACCGAAGAGGGGCGATGTGATAATATTTCACAAGACAGTGTACGGGACATCCGAGGATCTGATCAAAAGAGTAGTGGCGCTTCCTGGAGAAACTGTAAATGTCAGAGACGGTCAGTTATATGTTAACGGCAAGAAGCAGGATCAGAGTTTTACTTATGAAGGCACGACCAGCGGGTCGGTAAAAGACTTCAAGGTGCCTGCGGGCAGGCTGTATGTCATGGGCGACAACCGGACTGTCAGCATCGATTCGAGGGATCCTGATGTCGGTACCGTCGCGATCAGTAAAGTAAAAGGCAAGGTCTTTTTCAGACTGCTGCCGTTCAGCAAATTCGGCAGGGTACCGACTATGGGTACAGATTGATAAAAGAAGATCTCCTGCGGCGGAACGGGGTCATGTCCGGGCAGGAGATTTTTTTATTGCGCTCTTTTCAATTCGGCGTGTCTTTTTTTGATCGCCATATGATCGGTGCGCATTCTATCTCTGAATTTATTCCTTATCTCTTTGCGAGCTGGAATATCATCAGGGATATTTTCATGAGGAATATTTTTCTTATCAAAGGACCAGGGTGCGTTGAGCAGCTGGCCGTATGATGTTTGACTGAAATGGGACGCGGTGAAACGCGCCCCCCAGGCGCCAAGTTTTGAAGATAGAGAAAGTCCCAGCCTGCGCATGCCCGAATTGAGGCCGAAAAGCTTTACGATATCTGGAATAGACCGAAAATCATAAAAATCGCATGCCGCATCGTAAAAGCGGCTTTGCAGATCCCAAGGAGAGAGATTCTTAGGCTGGAATGTGACATTCATCATATCGAATCTGCTCCAGCTACCAGGCAGCATCCTGTCTTCTTGCATTAATTTATCGTAAACCGGGGTACCGGGAAAGGGTGTGAGTACCGCAGGCTGGAACTCGTAGGCGTCGATATCTTTGGCAAACTGCGTAGCACGTTTCATATCCTCATCTGAATCCTCATCGAGTCCGAGGACTATGCTGGCAATCAGACGTATCTTATGTTTTTTGCAGGCTTCAGCTGCATTTATTATGTCATGGATATCCTGCCCCTTGTGAATGGAATCAAGAGCCTCCTGATTAAGGGACTCGATACCGATAAGAACGCGGTTGAAATGTGCTTTTTCGAGCAGATCGAGCAGTTCGTCGTCGTTTCCGATATCTGTTCGTCCGAAGAAAAATATTTCTTTGAAAATAAGACCTTCATCGATCATGCGGCGGCAGATTTCTTTGGCTCGTTCTTTTTCAGCGATGAAATTGTCGTCTTCTATATTTATATATTTAAATCCCATTTCTTTATACATGCGGATCTCTTCTATCACATTATCGACACTTCTCTGCCGGTAGGGCACGAACATCCTCGAGGTGCTGCAGAATGTGCATCTGAAGTGACAGCCTCTGGTGGTGATCACATTTGCTGCACTGCAGGGCGTCTTTAATATAGAATAATCGGGGAAGGGAAGTTCATCGAGATCCATATGCGGCTGTCCGTATACGATCCTGTCAGTTATCCTTCCTTCGACGACATCCAGTATAGTGTCTTCACCTTCGCCGGTAATAGTCTGATCTGCATGCGCGGCGACTTCATGCGTTAGAAATGTGGCATGTACCCCGCCCATTATCACGCGGGCGCTGCTGCATCTGTGTATCATGTCCGCCAGCTCATATCCTCTGGGTGCATTGGAAGTCATGACAGATATGCAGAAAACATCTGTGTCCTTCATAAGTTTTCTGTAGTTCGGAGTCCTGTACATTTCTTCATACAGCTCAACATCATGGCCGGCTTTTTTCAGTATGCCGCCCAGTATCAAAGGTCCGGTTATTGCGTTCTGTCTGCCGTATATCCTGCCGCCGAGCCGGTAGACCGGTATGCGTCTGAGTACAGGAGCAGGTGTTATAAAAACTATTTTCATTTTCGCACCTCTTGACATGAGTCTAAAGGCTGGGACGCGGCGAATCAATTACATTATTTACAATGTGTAAAGTAAAGTGTTATTATGTATAAAACAGTTTTTCTTCGCTTCCCGGGAAGCTGCAGCAGTTAAAAAGCATCTTCATATCAGAGAAAATAAATGAGGTGGAAAATGTCAGAGGACAGGACTGAAAAGACAAAAAACAACTTGAAAAAAACACTTGTCAGTGCTATGGGAGAAAAGCCTTTTGAAAAGATAACCGTGACAGGCATCTGCGAAAAAGCGAATGTCAGCCGTGTGACTTTTTATGCATACTACAATGATAAATATGAACTGCTCGATGCATTGATAGATGACAGCAGGATGACTGCTGAAAATGATTTCAAAAAAATGCAGTCGGAGGTCAATTCTGAAAACGATGCCGTCAAGGGTTTCTGCAATCTGTTTGATTCGATCATGGATATGGTTGAACAGAGAATGGATTTTTTCGGCCATATAACTATGGAGGAGAATCCAGATATATATTTTTACATGTATGCCCGTATATTTCATGTCATAGAACAGTATGCGGAAGAAAGAAAAAATGTACTGACTCCGCGATATCCGCTCAAACTGACGGCAAGTTTTATTTTTAACGGCATGACCGGTTTCATACAGACCGGGAGAAAGAGCGGTTATGAACACAGTGATGTACGCAGAGATGCCAAAAGTCTGCTGCTGTGGATGCTTCACGGCGAACTGTTTTCTTCAAGGGAATAACACAGTCTGCCGGGATCGAATCAGGCAGTGTCCGCGGTTGGAACAAGGCAACTACATAAACTTCATGGAGCCCCACGACCGCAGCCTGCGGGGTTAGAATAAATGATTGAAATTATGTGAAAATTTGGTGAATTTTTCTATCCGGCATGGCTTTGTGTTATAATACCGGCAGTGATGGGGATGGGACAGATGGTATCTTTTATGACCGGAAAGATGGTGCTTTATGTTTAAGAAAAAGATAGCAGCAATTGTTCTTACATTGACAGTAGCGGTGAGCATGTCACCGGCGCTGTCGTTTGCATATGCAGATACTTCATCGCAGAGCACGGCCGCCGCGGCCCGGGCTGGTTCATCGCAGGACACTGCGGCGGCTGCACAGACCGCTTCATCAGATGAACATTCAGCTGATGAGCAGACGAAAAACACTGCAGCACAGAAAAGGGCGATGGACAGGCTGGACGAAGATGATTACGACGGATATATCGTTACTTTCGATGAGGGGACTTCCAGTTCTGAAATCAAGGAAACGGTCAAGGATGAGGGCGACGACTGTGAGAAGATCAGCAGTCTGAGCGCTCAGGATCAGAAGATGGCCGTTGTCGATGCCGATGATACTGTCAACGGAGACGGCAGCGATACACCTGCGGAGGTTGTTGAAGGATACGAAGACCAGAGCGGCGTAGTCAGCGTCAGCCCAAATTATAAACGAAAAGTCCTGGATACGGATACAGGAGCGCTTACTGAGTCAGCATCGAATTCTGCGGCGGCAAAATCGATGAGCCTGAAAGATACATATTTTTCTGATTTGTATCAGTTCGATCTGATGAATGTAGATGGCGCCTGGAGCGATTTGCAGAACAACAGTGCGCCCGTGTCGAAAGTCAAGGTTGCAGTAATAGATACAGGTGTCGATCTGGATCATGAAGACCTCAGCGGCAATTTAAATACTGATTTGAGCACTGGGTTTGTCAACGGCGAACATGTTACAGCACAGGATGCTGCTCAGGATGCTGATACGCACGGGACGCATGTGACGGGGATCATAGGGGCCACGGCCAACAATGAACTGGGCGTTGCCGGCGCCGCGAGCGGTGCAGTCAACAGCATCGTCGACATCATGGTGATACGTGTTCTGGCTGAAAATGCAGAGAGTATTGAGGATGCGGACATTATTTTAGGCATAAATTATGCAGTCAGCAAGGGCGCTAAAGTCATCAATATGAGTCTGGGCGGATATGAGGATGATGTTGCTTTGAATACGGCAATAAATAATGCATATGCTGCGGGCGTTACTACCGTTTGTGCAGCAGGAAACGAAGCAGAAGATACCATCGGTGGAGTAAAAAATCCCGTAGAGTATCCGGCCGCTTCAGATAATACTATAAGCGTGGCGGCCTGTGACAGCAGCGCATCAAGAGCAAGCTTTTCAACTTATAATAAGTATGTAGATGTCATGGCGCCGGGGTATGAAATATACAGCACTGTCAATTCTGCTTATTATGGAGGCAGTAAATATGGCACTATGAGCGGCACTTCCATGGCGACTCCTATGGTGACGGCTGAAGCGGCGCTGCTGTATGCGGCTGATTCTAGTATAACGCCTGATGAGGTGCTTGGATACATAAAAGATTCATGCAGCAGTCCGACTGTCAGGACTGATAAAGAAGGATGGGGACTTGTAAACTATGGCAAGGCTCTTGATATGCTCTATGAGGGAAAGGCTGTGGTCAATGCTTCTGCGGGAAGCGGCGGTTCGATTTCTCCGAGAGGCAGCTATCCTGTCGTTGTCGGATCCGATCAGACATTCACGATCAAAGCGAATTCCGGCTATCTCATAAATACAGTGACTGTCGACGGCGTCAGTAAGGCGGGAGTCATGGAAAGATCCAGCGCCAGCATTTCATTCGTCGGCATCACCAGCAACCATACGGTTTCGGCTACTTTCTATCAGGCACCTCTGGCAAGAGGAAAATCGTTCACCAGCGGCAGTCTGAAATACAAAGTGACGACAGCAGGAAAATTCCCGGGGATCTCCGGCAAAGTACAGGTTACCGCACCGAAGAGCAGAAAATATAAATCGGTCACCATACCGGATTCTGTCAGATATAAAGGCTATACATATAATGTGACTTCCGTCAAATCAAAAGCCTTCTACAGAGCAACGAAGATGAGGACGGTCAGGATCAAAAGCAAAACACTGACATCGATAGGCTCGAAAGCTTTTAAAAAGTGTAAAAATGGGTGCGTATTCAAACTGACGCATTCCAGATACTCAAAGTATAAAAAGATGCTGAAGAAGAGCCATCTGCCGTCAGGAGCGAAATTCAGAAAGATATAATGGACACGCGGCAGCGGATCTGAAGCGCTCATGCGCCTGCAGCATACGGAGCATCATCACACCATCCCGATATGATCTGAGGTGGTGTGATTTTATACCGGGTTCATTTCACAGCGGCAGCGGCGAAGACAGGCATCCCTGCCGCGAGTTTGCATCTGTCTCTCAGCAGCAGGACTGCTTCCGGGGCAGGTCTTGAGATTTGAGCGGAAAAGATATATAATACCAATGTTTATGGCCTGCATAGGTCAAATATCAAAAATATTTACAAAGGAGTTCGAATAATGTTTGAGAATCTTGTTGATGTACTTAAAAATGATCCGCGTAAGATCGTGTTCACAGAAGGTCCCGATCCGAGGATACTGGAAGCGGCTGCAAGGCTGAAGAAGGATGGTTTCCTGACACCGCTGCTGGTGGGAAATGTCGACGAAGTAAAGAAGGCTGCCGGTGACGGCGGTTTCGATATAGAAGGGCTGGAGATCCTGGATCCGGCAACTTATCCGAAGATGGATGAGATGGTCGCCAAAATGGTAGAGCTGAGAAAGGGCAAGATGGATGAAGAAAAATGCCGCGCCGCTCTGTCAAAGGGAAACTATTTCGGAACGATGCTGGTCAAAATGGGAGTTGCGGATGCGCTTCTCGGAGGAGCCACATATTCTACAGCCGATACAGTAAGACCTGCACTGCAGCTGATCAAGACGAAGCCGGGCAACAAGATCGTTTCCTCCGTATTTATCATGGTACGCGAGAATGAAGGCAAAACAGAGATGCTGGCGATGGCTGACTGTGCGATCAATATCGATCCGGGCGAGGACGAGCTGGTTGAGATCGCGGTCGAGACAGCGCATACGGCAAGGATATTCGGCATCGAGCCCAAGGTGGCTATGCTCTCTTATTCGACTAAGGGATCCGGAGCCGGCCCCATGGTGGACATGATGAAGAATGCCGCAGAAAAGGTCAAAGCCACGAATCCTGATTTCGATATCGACGGCGAGCTGCAGTTTGATGCGGCGGTTTCGCCTGTAGTGGCAAAGACAAAATGCAGGGATTCAAAAGTTGCCGGACAGGCTAACACCTTCATATTCCCGGATATCAATGCCGGAAATATCGGATACAAGATCGCGCAGAGACTGGGCGGCTTCGATGCTTTCGGACCTGTTCTCCAGGGACTCAATGCGCCGATCAACGACCTGTCCAGAGGATGCAATGCCGAGGAAGTATACAACATGGCGATCATCACGGCGGCACTGAAATAGCAGGGCGGCATCGAGGTGACATCGTTTGAAAATATATGTTGCCTGTAAAATAAGATGTATAAGGCATGAATATGATTCTATGCAAATAATTATCAATAAGTATTCAGGGTTTCAGGAGGAAGAGAATGAAAAAGTATATCGCAGAATTAGTAGGCACATGCGTGCTTGTCGTCTGCGGCTGCGGAACAGCAGTTGCGGCAAATACGCTTATCGGCAACATGGGTCTGACGATCCCGCTCGGGTTCACGACTCTGGCCATAGCACTGGCTTTCGGACTTTCGATCGTTGCCATGGCATATTCGATCGGGAATGTTTCCGGATGTCATGTCAATCCGGCCGTATCGATCGGCATGTTCGCGGCAGGCAGGATGACGGGAAAGGATCTGGTCGGCTATCTGGTAGCTCAGTTTGCAGGCGGTATATTAGGCGCAGCGATACTGATGAGCTTCTTTGGAAGCAACGATTCGCTGGGACAGAACGGATACGGCGATGCCAGTGCTCTTGGGTGCAGTATGGCCACGGCTATCACGGTAGAGGCTGTGCTGACGTTCATCTTCGTGCTGGTAGTCCTCGGCGTGACATCGAAGACTGAAAATGCATCTGTAGCAGGACTGGTAATAGGCCTGTCGCTGACACTGGTGCATCTGATAGGAATACCTTTCACAGGTACATCGGTAAATCCGGCGAGAAGCTTCGGGCCGGCTCTGCTGGCAGGCGGCCAGGCTCTGGCGCAGGTACCGGTATTCATTATCGCCCCGATCATCGGCGGACTGGTGGCAGCTCTGTTCTACAGGCTGGTGCTCGCGGATAAAGCAAAAGCGGACGCTTAGCGGGGATGCTGCGGCAGATATCCTGATGTCGATCAGCAACACAGAGATCATTCATGATCAGAAATAAAAGGCAGCATTTGCGGATGCTGCCTTTATATTTTGAAACACACCTTTAAAAAAACAGCAGACTGTGTTATATTGATATCGCACAGCCTGGAATACTGTATACAAACATGGCTGCGGCCGCATCATTCTTTATTTGTACAGATATGCGGGCAGCGTAGGCATGCGGGCAGCGCAGGCATGCGGGGCAGCGCAGACCAGGTCATAACGCAGACATGTGCAGCGGTTTCTGACGGCCGCTTATGGATCAGAACATCATTATTTTTATATAAGGAGAAAAATGAAAAAGGCAGGTTATATTTATGCAGCGATCGCTGTGATCGGCTGGGGGACTATGTTTATTTGCTGTAAGATCGCACTTGAGGTGATGAGCCCGATGCTGCTGCTGTTTTTCAGGTACGCGATCTGTGTGGCCGTATTGTGCATAATATACAGAAAAGTGCCGCGGCCGAAGATCGACAAAAAGGACTGGAAATATGTGATCGTGATCGGCGTGGTCGGATATTTTTTCGTCATCTGGGTGCAGCAGAAGGGAACAGGCATGGTAGATGCCTCGATGGCTTCCCTTATGAATACGCTGACGCCTGTTCTGATAATCGTGTTTGCGATCTTCATACTGCATGAGAAAAGCAGCATACAGCAGGTCATCGGCATAGCCGTTACTGTTATCGGCTCGATGATAGTCATCGGCGGCGCCGGCAGCGGCAACAGTCTGGCAGGCATTGCGGTATGCAGCGGCGGCATGGCAGGCTGGGCCCTGATCTCAGTTATCATCAGAAAGACGTGCTTTAAATATGATGCCATCTGGCTGACTATATATACATCCATCATTGCCATGCTCTGCAGCGTGCCGTTCACGGCCAGGGAACTGGCAGGCCTTATCTCTTACGGCAGCATGAGCGTGATGCAGATTGCGGCTGTGATATGGCTGGGAGTGATCTGCACCGCCGGCGCCAATCTGTGGTGGAACAAGTCGCTGGAGATAATGGAAGCGGCGAAATGCTCGCTGTTTTATGCGCTGCTGCCGCTGACTACGGCGCTGCTGGGCATATTGATACTCGGAGAACATCTGACAGTCAATTTCATCATCGGCGGCATCGTCATCATCGGCGGTATGATATTTGCTGTTGCCAGCGAGATGCTGCCGGGCCGGAAAGATGAAGAAGGCGAATGATCTGTTTGAGATGCTGCTTTTTTGTATATATATACATGTAGACATGCCAGAGCGGAGGAGGACAGTAAAATGAAGTTATACATCGACTGCACCAACGGTGTCAGCAGCGACATGATACTGAATGCGCTGCGTGATCTGGGAGCATCGGGCAAGGTCCCTGAGGTGCCGGATCCCGGTCACAGGAGTTTTACTGCGATCAGAAGGACGATAGAGGCGCTTCCCGTTAACGACACAGTCAGGGCCGGAGCAATCAGCATATATAAAGTCATCGCAGAGGCCGAGGCAGAGGTCCACGGCGAGACTCTGGAGACAGTTCATTTTCATGAAGTCGGCAGGGTCGAAGCGATGAGGAACATCGTCGGTATCGCGGCGGCGCTGGATGAACTGGCCGCAGAAGACGGGTCGGGGATCGAAAAGATCCTGGTGTCGCCTGTCCATGACGGGCATGGAAGCATTGAATGCAGTCACGGGAGGATACCTGTGCCTGTGCCGGCTGTGCAGGCAATGAAGAAACACTGTGATTATGATTTTGAGACAGATGATATCGAAACCGAAATGGTGACTCCCAGCGGGCTGGCAGTGCTGATCGGCATCGGCGCTGAAAAGGCCGGCAAGACGGTCCCGGGCCGGATGATAAGATCCGGCACAGGCAGGGGAACAAGGGACACGGGCAGAGACGGAATGACTGTGAGCATCTTCAAATGAGAGGGAATGATGCGGTGCTGCAACAGGTCTGCCGGACGGTGAAAAAGGCCGCTCTGATGTTTTTTTACAGATGCATGGGGTGTGTATAACAATTGGCTTAATTGGTAAAATCTGGCTTGCTAAATGCAGTTATTGAGTATAAAATATATAGATAATGCGAGAAGAATAGTAGTTTATATACAGGGTTATAAGGAGGACATAAATTGGCACTTGATTCGTTTATAGGACAGCTGCAGATGAAGGCGATGAGACAGGCGCTGAAGTATATGGAGAAGGATCCGGACGAGAACCTTCCCAAACTGATAGACTGGGCTGACAAAGTAGATAAGAACGGTGAATTCGAGAAGTACAGAAAGCACTTCAGAAGATGGATCGAAGACAAAGACGGAAACTGGTATAAATACATGAAGAGTCTGTGGACTGACATAGATGACGGTGTAAGAATGAGATTCTTCGAGAACTTCATGATCCATGCCTGCTATACAGGCATCCAGAGACAGAAAGCAGCACAGGACAAATACGACTGCAATGTACCCTGGGCCATACTCATGGATCCGACGACAGCCTGCAACCTGCACTGCACGGGATGCTGGGCCGCAGAATACGGAAACAAACTGGATCTTACTCTTGACGAACTGGATAATGTCATCAAACAGGGCAAGGAACTGGGTACTTTCATGTACATATATACAGGCGGAGAACCTCTCGTAAGAAAAGATGACATCATCAAGCTCTGCGAGATGCACCCTGACTGTGAATTCCTGGCATTCACCAATGCCACACTCATCGACGAAGCTTTTGCCGACGAGATGCTGAGAGTAAAGAACTTCATCCCGGCTATCAGTGTCGAGGGCTTTGAGGAAGCGACCGACTTCAGAAGAGGTCAGGGCACATACAAGAAGATAGAAAAAGCTATGAAGATCCTCAGAGATAAAAAGCTGGCCTTCGGTGTATCGTGCTGCTACACCAGCAAGAATGCCGAAGTCATAGGCAGTGAGGCATATTTCGACGATCTCGTCGCCAAGGGCGTCAAGTTCGCATGGTTCTTCACATACATGCCGATAGGCAATGATGCGGTAACAGATCTGATAGCTACGGCTGAACAGAGAGAGTACATGTATCATCAGGTGAGAAAGTTCAGAAGCACAAAACCGCTCTTCACTATGGATTTCTGGAACGACGGCGAGTTCGTCAACGGATGCATAGCAGGCGGCAGGAACTATCTGCATATCAATGCCAACGGAGATATCGAGCCGTGTGCATTCATACATTATTCGGATTCCAACATCAGGAGCAAGACTCTGGTCGAGGCCTACACTTCACCGCTGTTCATGGAATACAGGAAGAATCAGCCGTTCAACGACAACCTGCTGAGACCGTGTCCTGTACTGGACAATACCGGCAAGCTGGCTGAGATGATCCACGAGTGCGGAGCAAAATCCACAGACCTGGAGAGTCCGGAAGATGTAGACGCTTACTGTGAGAGATGCAGAAATGCAGCCGAGAACTGGAAGCCCATAGCTGATGAACTCTGGGAAAAGACACTCAAGGAAAGAGAAGCGGCCAATAAATAATGCAAGATGTCCGATGCACCAGGTAAGAGAGATCACCGACTGCTGCGGGCGGATATAAGAGATGACAGCTGCCCTGTACTGACGTACAGGGCAGTTTTGATGCGGGGCTGATCCTGCCATGCCGGAGCTGTGTTCACAGTTCGGCGGCAGGTCAGGACACAAAGTGATATAATGTTCAAAAGAAGCAGAAAGATATTTTTGGAAAAGACAGTCAAGGTTAAAAAAAGGCAGGTGAAGCAGATGAGTATTACAGCAGGATATATGGTGCCGCATCCGCCGCTGATAATCCCTGAAGTCGGAAAAGGCGAGGAGATAAGGATAGCAGCTACGGTGGCAGCGTACAGGCAGGTCGGCCGTGAAGTCGCCGCTGCCGCACCGGATACGATCGTGATAACTACGCCGCATTCGATCATGTACGCGGATTATTTCCATATTTCGCCGGGCAGCTCGGCTCGCGGCGACTTCGGTCAGTTCAGAGCGCCGCAGGTGCGGATAGAGACTGAATATGACGAAGAATTCGTCACTGAACTGTCAGGCCGGGCACAGGCAGAAGGCATAATGGCAGGGACTTTGGGAGAACAGGATCCGGCACTGGACCATGCGGCCATGATACCGCTTTATTTCATCAACCGGGGATACGGTGAGATATCAGAAGGCCCGGCAGGTGAGGAGCAGGGTTCAGGATGCGGCAGCGGGACCGGTGAGGCACAGAGCGGGACGGCGAAAAAACAGCCCGCATACAAGACAGTACGCATAGGACTGTCCGGATTTTCTGCGCTGGATCATTACCGGCTGGGGATGTGCATCCGGGATACAGCTGAAAGTCTGGGAAGGAAAACGGTATTCATTGCCAGCGGCGACATGTCGCATAAACTGAAAAAAGCGGGGCCGTACGGCTTTGCTGAAGAGGGTCCGGAATATGATGAAAAGGTCATTGAGGCCATGAGCAGAGGAGATTTTCTATCTTTGATGGAAATGGACGAGGAATTCTGCGAGGCCGCTGCCGAATGCGGCCAGAAATCATTCATAATAATGGCCGGAACCTTCGACAGGATGGCCTTGGAAGCTCGAAAACGGTCGTATGAAGGGCCTTTCGGGGTCGGTTACGGCATCTGTTCGTTCAGGCCTCTAAAAAGCGACGAGAATCGGAATTTCGGCGACAAATATCAGGATATGCAGATGAAAAAAATGGAGCGCATAAAGGAAAAAGAAGACGAGTACGTGAGACTTGCACGAGCTTCCATAGAAAGCTATATACGCTGTAAAAAGAAACTGCGTGTTCCTGACGGTCTGCCTGCAGAAATGACAGACAGGAGAGCAGGGGCATTTGTTTCGCTGAAAAAAGACGGACAGCTGCGGGGTTGCATCGGTACGACGGCAGCGACACGCAGCAGCCTGGCAAGGGAAATAATAGAGAATGCCGTCAGCGCGGCGGTGCATGATCCCAGGTTCTCGCCGGTGCGCGCGGACGAACTTGGTGATCTTGTCTACAGTGTGGATGTGCTGGGCGAGGCGGAGCCTGTCGATACACCGGAAGAGCTGGATGTGAAAAAATACGGTGTCATAGTATCTTCCGGAGGCCGCAGAGGACTGCTGCTGCCGGATCTGGCAGGCGTCGATACCGTTGAAGAGCAGATAAGCATCTCGAAGCAGAAGGCCGGCATCGGCGAAGATGAACCGGTGCAGCTTGAGCGTTTCGAGGTAGTGCGCCATAAATAACACAGTGCGGAGGTGATACGGATGACAGAGTGCGATGTCTGCATGCACAGATGCAGACTGGAAGAGGGCCGGACGGGACTGTGCCGGGCCAGAAAATGCATAGACGGCGAGATAAAAAGCATCAATTACGGGCAGCTGACAGCAATGGCTCTGGATCCCATCGAGAAAAAACCTCTGGTCATGTATATGCCGGGCAGCTATGTGCTCTCGGTCGGGAGTTTCGGATGCAATCTCAGATGTCCGTTCTGCCAGAACTATGAGATATCTATGGCGGGCGCCGGCAGTTCTGCAGGCGCAGAAACGAGGGCCGATGGGGCAGAAGATGACGCCCCGGCTGCGGAAACGGTATATGTTTCACCGCAGACACTGGCGGAAAAGGCGGAGGTACTGAAAGGGGAAGGCAATATCGGCGTGGCATTTACATATAACGAGCCGCTCATATGTCCGGAATATGTGTGCGACACAGGCAGCCTGATCCATGAAAAGGGCATGAAAAACGTGATCGTGACCAACGGCTCTGTAACGAAGGAGACAGCCGCAAAGATACTGCCTTTTGCTGATGCTGTGAATATAGATCTGAAGGCATGGTCGCCCGGTTTTTATAAAAAGGTCGGCGGCGACCTGCAGACGGTCAGAGATTTCATCGCTCTGGCGGCGGATAATTGTCATGTGGAGATCACTACTCTGATAGTGCCGGGAGAAAACGATGCGCCGCATGAAATGGACGGGCTATCGCAGTGGGTCGCTTCCCTTGACGAAAATATCCCTCTGCACGTGACAAGATTTTTTCCGCGGTATAAAATGTCAGACAGGCGGGCCACGGATGTAAAAGCAGTGTATGCTCTGGCTGAGAGGGCGCGTCTTAATCTGAGACATGTGTTTGAAGGCAACTGCTGATATGGTATAATCAGTTTCAGAATATAAGCTGCTGCAGCAGAACTGCGCGGGCTGCATCGTCAGATCAGGACGGTGCCGTCCGCCGCCGGTACGGGCGGGCAGTCATGCAGCTCCTGCAATAATAATAAAGACAGGGAGGAATACAATGGACGTAAAGGAATGTATAAAGGGCAGACGGAGCATCAGAAAGTTCAAAGATGAAAAGATCCCACACGGTGTCATCGACAGCATCGTGGAACTGGCATCGTTCGCGCCTTCGTGGAAAAATTCGCAGACGACACGGTACATAGTGATAGAAGACAAAGATGTGATAAAAAAGATCGCCGAGGACTGCGTGCTGGGCTTCGGCTACAATACGAAGACCATGGAGAATGCGGCGGCCCTCGTACTGGTAACGACGGTCGCAGGAAGATGCGGATATGAGAAAGACGGCACGCCGACTACGCCCAAGGGCGACAGGTGGCAGAATTTCGACGCCGGTATCGCTGCGCAGACCTTCTGCCTGGCTGCCCATGAGATGGGAGTGGGGTCGGTGATAATGGGAATATTCGATGAGAATGAAGTCTCAAAGGTCACAGAGATACCCGAAGGTCAGGAGCTGAATGCTTTCATAGCTATCGGATATCCTGATGCAGAACCGGCAGCCCCGCCGCGCAGGAGCGCGGCAGAACTGGTGACTTACAGATAAAAAGAGAAGGGCAGACTGACTAATGTCACTAAATTAAGAAACTAATGATATGAAGAAGAGGGGTGTTCAAAACACCTCTCTTTTCAAGATACAAAAGTACGAAAATCGATATATTTAATTTCCGTCGTACTGTTTGAAAATATATAATATCTGCTGTTAAGCAAAAGCGTATCTTCACAAGCAGCAAACATCTCAAAATATCAAGCGACCGGAGGATATGAAGAATACAGTTTTTCGGCGGTCCTGATGAATTCCAGCGCAGCGGGAGACGCTTTTTTAAGCGACGGCACTGCTATCCCGAGTTCCACATAACGTGCAGGGAAAACGGGAATCACCGTCACATTACCCTTGAATTTGCAGCTTTGCAGTTTATTGTTGATGCTTATTCCCAGTCCGGATTCGACCATTGAGAACACAGTTGCAGGATCCTGCGACCAGTATTTAGCGTTTGCTTCTATTGACTCGTCATGGAGCAGTCTGTCGATATCTGTATCGTGCCCAGGCGCTGGATGGATGAACGCCTCATGCTCCAGTTCTGATAGCGGAAATGAATCCGCTCCGGACAGCGGATGAGTCTTGGGAAGCCATGCAACTATAGGCTCCATTTTAAGAGGCAGCCATTCTCCCTTATAATCTGCAGGTTTGCTCATAAAACAGCAATCCAGTTTATTTTCTTCCAGCATCAATGTGAGGTCGTCTGCCAGTCCCTCGAATGTATGTACCCTTACCTCGGGATATTTCCTGCCGAAAAGTCCGATCAGTTTAGGCAGCCATCCTTCGGCTATGCTGTAAAATGATCCGACAGAGATCTCGCCTGAAAGCAGTCCTGCTATTTCCGCAGTCATCTGACTGATTTGCTCCTGACACTTGCACAGCTCGCGTATTGCAGGAATAAGTTTCCGTCCATCCGAAGTCAACTCGGCACCGTTCCGTCCTCTTTTCAGCAGCCTGCATCCCATTTCTTTTTCCAGCGAATTTAGCATACGCGTCAGCCCGGGCTGAGTATATCCCATAGCACCGGCTGCTGCAGTAATGCTTCCCAGGTCGACGGTTGTTATGAATGCCTTATATTTGACTGTATCCATGAGCTTCTCTTTTCCATAATACTTTATTATATAAATATAATATTTTGCTGTTATATTTATCAATCAAAATATTATATAATGTAATAGAAAAAGTTGCAATCACGATCCAGTGACCTGTTCCTATAAACAAAACTCAACACTGCAAGCGGCGGAGCCCATGCGGATCGCGGCGTGTTAAACCAATGGCGATCGCCCTGCTAATGAGAGGAGAAAATAAATGAAAAAAATCGGTATTGTAGTATTAACTGTAATTGTTTCATTGGGATTTTCCGTGCCGCCTGTGTTCGCGGCATCTGCAAACTCCAAGGGAATAAGTAAAGTTCCTTCACAATTAAAAACAGTGCAGGGGACAAAGGCAGTATCTGTAAAGAGCACGAAAGGCGGCCCTAAGATATCAGTGCAGCCAAAGACCACTTATTTCAAAGTGCCGTATGCGGCGAAACTTAAGGTCCGGGCCGCATCTCCGAGCAAGTGCACATACAAGTGGCAGTATTACGATGACGGCTGGACCAATGTGAACGGCGGGACTAAAGCCGGACTAACGATTCCGTATACGGACAAAACTTTTAATAATCAGAAATACAGATGCGTACTGGCTTTGAAGACTAACAGCAAAAAGAAGACCATATCAAAAACAGTCGCTCTCAAGATGAAGAGCATTCCTGACGCATACATCATCATTAAAGGGAAAGGGTATGGCCCCGGAGATACATGGCATGGGACCGGAAGCAGCAAGGGGAAGATACATATAAGCAGCAGCGGCAAAAATATTTACATGAAAAATGTTAAGATAAAATACAATGCTTCAAAGGTAAATACAGCGGTTGCCGTTACAAGTGTAAAAAGCGGATATGGGTATAATATAATATTGTCGGGGGAAAACACTATTGAAACGTCCGGAAAGAACAACCTTGGAATGGTGCTGTTTTCACTAGATTCAAAAGCACTCCACACATTTACTGTTAAAGGCGGCAAGGGAGCGAGTCTTAAAACGAAAGCCGGCGGCGGTTCTCTGTATGTATGTCAGGCAGCTCTCGAAATAGGGGCTGGAACACATGTCAATGCAGCACTCAATAAAACGAAATACAACAAAGATGGATTTGCGCTTAACACATGCAGTTTGAAACTGGATAATGATTCTGTCATGCATATGTCATCCGGGAGTAAAGCCTGCATGATGAATTCCGGAGATACCGTAGTTGAAAAGGGAGCTGTTCTCAAAGCAGCAAGCACTGCGGCCGCACATGTTATAGCATGCCAGATGAACGGAAGCCTTTATATAAACGGCGGTAACATGAACGTTTCTATGAACCCGGCATCTGGCTCTAAGAAGTCCCCGAATTTCATAATGGAAGCCGTAGAGTTTTCTTCCGAAGGAAAGGCAGATATAGAAAACAGCGGCAGTACACGCGGATCCTTAACAACGAATATTCAATCGAAATATGACGGACTGACGATCAGCGGTATCGTTGGCGGAAATATGATAGTGAACCAATCTGATGTGAAAGCAGTTGTCAATGGCAAAAAAATCGAAAATGCAGACGGATTCCACCTGTTCGGCACTATGACGGTCAAAAACGGAGCGGATGTCGAAGCCGATATATCGGGCAAAGACATGCTGACCGGCATATCATGCAATTATGACGGATTGTCGAAAGATGACACTCCAACCGGAACGATAGATGTGACTGATTCAAATATTACCGCTGATGTCGCCGGCATGAAAGGGGAACAGACAGGAATCTATACAAGGCAGTTCAAGGCAAACATCAATGATAAGCAATATAAAGCGAATGCGAGCGTGAGCAGCGGAGCCGCGCTGGCTGTAAATCTCGGTATGTTTGACGAGAACAAATCATACTCAAGTGATTATAAGCCAACAGGAAAGATAGCTCTGAGCGAAGGAGCCAGCATATTGAGTCCGGCTCATTCAGTAATCAATCAGTATAGCTTCTATTACGATTCCCTTGCCGAACCATATAATGCAGTTGAAACGATTTACGAAAACGGCAGCACTGCAAAGCCGGCGAAAAAGGTTTCAATAGGGGCACAATAATAAAAGTTGATATCAGGCCTGCTGCCATGCACATCCGGCACGAATATCTGAATTAAAAGCAGGCTGCCATATAGGTAAGTATACCTATTATGACAGCTTGTTTTTTTTAATGATATATATGGCAATTATTCAGAATCATCGTTTACGATTGCTGGAACTTCAGTATCTGGAACCTGTCAGATCTGTATGCGGGATCACAGACATGCAAATCAAAATAATCAAGAGATTTTTTAGGGAACTTTTTCGATGTCGACCATAGTCATTTTACGGCCTTTGAATTCGGCGAAGTATTTGAATCCGATATCCTGAGCCATGGAGGTGATCAGACTGAAGCGATGCTTGATGTCGCCCGGCTTATGTGCGTCTGAGCCCATTGTCAGTATCTCGCCGCCGAGATCATGATACATTTTGAGTATATCCGGAGCGGGAAGCGTACGCAGTCCCATGCCGTAGCGGAAACTGGAAGTGTTCAGTTCCAGTCCCTTGCCGTCTTCGATTATCAGCTTGAGGATGGCTTCGATGATGTCCATCGACTTGCTGTAATCGATCTCAAAGGGGATATATCTGTCTATGACATTGAAATGTCCGAGAACGTCATAGCATTTATATTCCTTGAGGCATTCATACATGTATGTGTAGAACCTGGGCATCAGGTTTTCTCTGCCGATTGCTTCGTAATCGGCCTTGTCCAGGGCTTCTCCGTCAAAGCAGTGGAAGGATCCGATAACGAAATCGTAATCGTAGGCATGGACAGTGTCTCTGCATTTCTGCAGGGTGCCGCCCTTCTGGATGCCGACTTCTATGCCTTTAAGGACCTTTATCCTGTCGGCGTATTTCTTTTCAGCTGCTTCCAGAGAAGCATAGTATTTGTCAAAATCTATGAGAAACTGGAATTCCGGATCGGGATAGTCCGGATCATAATGATCCGTTATGGCGATCTGGCTGATCCCCCGGCTGATTGCTGTTTCTATCATGTCATCCATAGGGGTCTGACAGTCATCTGAAAAATCTGTGTGTACATGGTAATCGTTCATATTGTCCTCCGCATTGATTTATTATCCGCCCGGATGCTGCCTGGGCACGTTCGCTGACAAACAGTATAACATATTTTATTGAGTTATGGCCCTGTTTCTGATAGAATTATCTGCAGGATGCCGGGCGCCGGGCGCACCGGCAGAACGAGGAGTCATATGGAAAACAGAATCATGATAATAGACGGGAACAGCCTGATCAACAGGGCATATTATGCCATGCAGCGTCCCATGATAACGAAAGACGGACTGTATACCCAGGGAGTGTACGGGTTTTTGAATATGCTCGGCAAGCTGCAGAAGGATCATGAATCCGGATACATAGTAGTGACCTTCGACATGAAAGCGCCGACATTCAGACATAAAGAATACGAGGAATACAAGGCCGGCAGGAAGAAGATGCCGCCGGAACTGGCGATGCAGCTGCCGCTGCTCAAGGAAGTTCTGGGAGCGATGAATATAAAAATGCTGGAGCAGCAGGGCTTCGAGGCCGATGACATCATCGGTACGATAGCACGCGAGGCGGAAGAACAGGGTCTGGAGCCGCTGATTATAACGGGAGA
>Ga0183096_1000243_pt1:0-60000 | contig 95425 bp, 69 predicted proteins | sample Biomet5_FD_127791 | JGI IMG/M metagenome (GOLD analysis project Ga0183096, IMG submission 127791) | Microbial communities from bioreactor (seeded with sewage sludge) at LBNL, California, USA - Biofuel metagenome 5 (version 2) (version 3) | ecosystem: Engineered > Bioreactor > Anaerobic >...
GTAATCTCTCTTTATATAAGAAATCGACGCTCGATCTTTGCGTTTTCTTGGTACTTATGCTTGTACAAACTTGTCTTCCAATTTTTCAATGAACTCCCCATCTTTTTCAAACGGGATTGCAAAGATACTTAGGTTTTGTTTATCTCCAAAAAAAATTGAATTATTTTTGAATTTTCCTTCCACTCGGTATCTGTGCAAAGGCGACGCCACACATAGCAAATACCATGCCAACCAGTTGGTTCCAAACGAAAGTTTCCTGCCCCAAAAAGAACGCTCCGACTGCTGCAAAAATGGGAATCACGGCGGTAAAGACCGAGGCACGGACCAGGCCTAGATCGCGCAGCATGTTCAGATACAAGCCGTAAGCAACACACGAGGCAAAGACTGAAAGGAGAAGCAAAGGACGGATTACGCTCCATGTCACGAATGCACTGCTCCAATGCGGAAGGCCGATAGTCAGGAATGGCATGAGAAAATAAAGCGTTCCGAAAAGATATTGATATGTAAGGATGGTTACCGAACTGTATCTCGCCGAAAGCTTCTTTCCAATGATGGAATACGAAACCGAACTGATCACTGCAAGCAGAAGAAAGAGCACTCCATAGAAATAATCCACGTGCATCCCACCTTTCTTGAATGAGAAAAGCATGATCCCTCCCACTGAAAGAAGGACGCCGGTCTCATTCAGCGCCGTGAGTTTCTCCTTGAAGAACATGACTCCGTAAAGAAGCATTAACACAGGAATGGTGGCTATGATGACAGAGGCAGTCGTTGGCGAACCGGTAATCCTGATTCCATAGCTTTCCCCTATAAAATAAAGGAACGGCTCGAAGAAGGCAAGGAGGGCGAAAGTCCAGAAGTCTCCTTTCCTTATCTTTTGCAGCTTGCCAAGAAGCCGCGTGGCTACCGTCATTATGATTGCCGCAAACGCCATCCTGAAAAAGATGAAGAGGAATACCGGCACGTCATGCTGAAGTATTTCATTTGTCCACAGATACGATATGCCCCAAAGGACCACGGCAACAGCAGCCCCGATGTAAGAAGTGAGTTTGCTCTTTGCCATTCAAGCCGTCATCTGTCAAAAACCAGAGGCTGGGAGTTGCGGGCAAGAGTCAGCTTGCCGTTCTCGACAACCAGAATGCCGTTGACCATCGTGTGTACCACGGTGGAGCCGAACTTGTCGATAAGGAACCATCCAGCCCTCGATGCAGGTATCACCATGGAAGGCTTTTCGGCATTGAAAATCACGATGTCAGCCTTGTAGCCCTTCCTGAGAAATCCCCTGTCCTTTATATTGTAGCGCCTAGCCGGCTCATGGCTCATCCAGCCGACGACGTCCTGCAGCCTGAATACGCCCTGCCTGCAAAGCTCGACCATCATCTGCAGGGAATACTGCACAGAAGGGATACCGGAAGGAGCATGCAGGTAATCCTGATTCTTCTCGGAAAAAAGGTGCGGGGCATGGTCGGTTCCAATGCAACGCACCGTCCCGTCATTCAGGGCGGCACGCAAGGCGAGCATATCTGCATTGGCCTTGATGGAAGGGTTGCATTTTATCAAGGGGCCGAAGCGGTCATAGGCAGAATCGTCGAAGAAAAGGTAGTTTACGCATATTTCGCCTGAAATGTTCGGGTTCTTTTCGTGCGCTGCGCCGAGCATTGAGAGCTCTTCGACTGTGGAAAGATGCAGGATGTGCAGGTTGCTATTGTGCTTCAATGCCAAGTCCAGTGCCTTTCGCGTGGATGACATGCAGGCCTCGCGGCTCCGTATGCTTTCGTGCATGCGGAAAGGAATAAGGGAACAATAATGCCTCTTGGCCTCTTCGAGATTAGCACCGATCATCTGGGAATCCTCGCAATGCGTGGCGATGAGGATGGGGCAGCGCTCGAAAATTGCATCAAGCGCGGCAGGGTCGTCGACCAGCATGTCGCCGGTCGAAGCTCCCATGAATATCTTCACTGCCGGGATGTGCTTTGGGTCAAGATTCTCTATCTCAGACAGATTCGAGTTCGTGGCACCGAGGTAGAAAGAGTAGTTTATGGTAGAAGTTCGCTCTGCTATGGCAAATTTGGCTTCGACAGCCTCGTTTGTGACGGCCGGAGGATTGTTGTTAGGCATGTCCATGAAGGAAGTCACCCCGCCAAGCGCGGCGGCGCGGCTCTCGCTTTCAATGCAGCCTTTCTGAGTAGCGCCAGGTTCACGGAAATGGACATGCTCATCTATCACGCCGGGAGCGACGCACATTCCTTCCGCGTCTACCACCTTGTCGGCGACATCCTCCAATCTTTCAAGCTGATGGAAAAATCCGTCGGAAGAATCTTCGTATATTCCCGTTATCTTCTCATCCGTAACTGTGACGCAGCCCTTGAAGACGCGCCCCTCATTGACTATGCTGCCGTTTTCGATCAGGGTGAGCATAAGCAGGCCTATTTCTTTCTAGATGTTATCCTGCGGAAACGAAGCTTGATTACACCCCAGAAAGCCTCGCCGAAAATGCCGCTGGACATCTTGGATGTTCCCAGCTTGCGGTCGACGAAGATGATGGGAACTTCCTCGATCTTATAGCCAAGCTTGTAGGCGTTGTATTTCATTTCGATCTGGAAGCCGTAGCCCTTCATCCTTATTCGGTCGAAGTCTATGGCATCCAGGAGTCGGCGGCTGTACATGTTGAAGCCTGCTGTGGCGTCATAGATCTTGACTCTCAAGATTGTGCGCACATACTTGGATGCGTAGTAAGACATTATGACGCGGCCAATGGGCCAGTTAACCACTGAAATCCCTTTGCAGTAACGTGAGCCGATGGCAAGGTCCGCCCCACCCTTGCATGCTTCCAGCAGACGCGGAAGGTCCTCCGGGTTATGTGAGAAGTCGGCGTCCATCTCGCAGATGTAGTCGTAGTCTTTCTCAAGAGCCCACTTGAATCCGTAGATGTATGCGGTGCCGAGTCCCTGCTTTCCCTTGCGCTGGACCATGAAGAGCCTTTCGGGAAATTCCGTCTGCAATCCCTTGACTATCTCCGCAGTACCGTCTGGTGACCCGTCGTCGACGATGAGGATGTTGAAGCCGTCCTCGAGGCCAAGGACCACGCGGATGATCTTTTCGATGTTTTCCTTTTCATTGTAAGTGGGAATGATAACGACTTTCCTGTAAGTGTCCATGGCTCTCTTTTTTAATTCTTCAAAGATAGATATTTTTTCAGAAGATGAACACTTTTGGATTGCCTACGATGGCTCCGAGGATTCCGACGCCTCCCTTCACATTTGAATATGTCTGTTCGGGCTCGGCGAAATAATTGTTGTAAGAGTCCGAATTGCGAGTGAGGAAGTAGTAGTAATAGTCGCTGCTCAATGAGCACAAGTCTGCCGTCATCAGATACGAAAAGCTTGAATTGTCTGGAGCATAGCCTTTCGACATGTAATAGAACGGGGTTGAGTAAGCCCAGAAAGCCAGATTCAGCGCTATCTTCCTGTCGCTGCCGTCAAAGAGGGCGTCGCTGAAAATGGGTTCCCTTATCTGCGAGTCATCCTTTGATTCCGTCTGGTCGAGTAATGAGCCTGAGCTGATTCCCTTATTGAATATTACGTCAGCCGACCGGATTTCGGGAGCGATATCGAAGAATGCAGTATCCTTCTCTCCAGTATACGGACTGACAGTGCAGATGGACTCCAATATGCTTATCCTCAGATAATAAAAATTGCTTGTGCCGGGAACGTCGTGAACCGTCAGCTCGCACTTGGCAGAGCCGCCGGCAACATAGGACGAATCACTGAAAGCGGGAAGCGTAATGGAAGCGACCACGAAGTCGAAGGAACTCTTTGCAGGAACAGTGGTTTCCACATAGACAGGCTCGAAGCCGTCGACGGATGCTTCGATGCGGATCTTGTCCCCTTCTTTCGGACGGTAGGAGCAGACATAATCGCCAAGCGTGTCGGCCAATGCAAAGTCCAGCGCAGAGCCGTCATTCACATAAGCCTTCAGCGGTTGCTTGGATCCCGAAAGGGATATTCCGCGGTTATTGTAGTTTCCATCGTCGTCCAGAAAGAAGACGGAATGTGAAAGGTTGACTGAAAGCAGGCTGTCTGTTGTAGCTATGGAATTGATTACCAGCATCTGGTCCTGCTCACCGCCCGAAAACGCAATGGTCTTTTCGCAAGATCCGGCCGAGATGAGCGCCAGAGAGAATATGATCAAGTCGTATAATATCCTTTTCATAACCTTAGAATTTAAAAGTATATGAAACCGAAGGCATTAGAGGGAATAGAGATACCTGTTTGAGCACATGGACATATTTCGTCCCTCCGCCGGAAACAGGCTCTTCCTCATAGGAATCGTACACGGCAAACGGATTCTGCCTGTCATAGAGATTGTAGACGCCGAAGCTCCAGACGCTCTCCCATCCGGGATGCCTTCTGAAGTAGCGATGGTGGTTGAATCCGACATCCATCCTGTTGTAGGCAGGCAGCCTGTAGTTGTTCCTTCCGGATATGTAGCCTGTATTGTTGACATCATCGAATTCAAACGGATTGCTTTGGGAAATTGATCCGCGCGAATAATTCTGCAGGGCAAGGGTGCCGCAGTTGCCCGAAGAATAGACGAACGTGCCGGAGAGGTCGAAGCGCCTGTTGAAGGTATGCGCCACAGTGACGCTCAGGTCGTGCCTGCGGTCGTACTTGGCATAAAATGGATTGCCGAAGTCGATGATGTTGCCTTCACGATTGAACTGCCGCATCGACTTGGACCAGGTGTAGGCTATCCATCCAGAGGTGTTGCCAATCTTCTTCTGGGCCATGAATTCGACTCCGTAAGCCCATCCCCTTCCGACGCAGACCTTTGATTCCCAATCTGAAGCCGAGCCAAGGAAGGACGCCCCGTCCCTATATTCAATGACATTGTCCAATCCCTTGTAATATCCTTCCACAGACAGGTCGAGCGGCCCCAGCTCGTAAAAGACGCCGAGTGCAGTCTGGTTGGAACGCATTGGCTTGATGTCCTGTGTGACCGGGACCCAAAGGTCTGTCGGGAGGCTGATGCTGGAGCTAGAAAGAAGATGGGTGTACTGGCTCATTTCGGCGTAGGAGGCTTTGATGGAGAGCTTTTCAGTCACCAGAACCCTGAGGCTGACTCTCGGTTCGAATGAATTGTAGCTCTTCCCCGAAACATTGTAAAGTGAATATCTTACACCGGCGTTCAGCTTCAGGAAGTCGGCGATTTCCCAGTCGTCCTCGGCGTAAAGCGCCAGTTCGTTCGAATAAATGTTCCTGTTGCCGAAAGTGGTGTCCTGCTGCACCTTGGCGCCCGATTCGGCACCCAGAGAATAATAAGCCGAAACCCCCGGCCGGAAAGCATGGTTCACATACTGCACGCCGAACTTGATGTCGTGCTGCGGGACTGGCTTATACTCGAATTCCGTGTTGGCCGCGACGTCGCTTATGCCGGAAGAGTATTTCATCTTCTCTTCCATGTTGACCTTGTCATCCTTAGTCGTCCACACAAATTGTTTCACATCGGCGCCGAGGATATGGTTGTATAGGGTATAGCTCACGCTTGTGTTGGCGAACAGCTTCGGACTGAAAACGTGGTTCCAGCTAAGGGCTGCAACCGTGTTCCCCCAATTCCAGCTGACGTTCATATCCTCCGAATACTGCGTCTTGGTCGGAGATGAAGATTCGTAATTATCCGTGTAGGAATTCTCCTTGAGATAGACCTTGTCCTTTCCTGTATAGAAGCTCAGCGACATCCTGTCGCTGTTCGAGAACTTGTGGGTTACCTTGGCGTTGAAGTCATAAAAGAAGTAGCCGCCTGTCGCCGAGTTCTTCCCTTTTTCCTCGATCCTGGTATAAAGTGAGATGAGAGGTGCGGTCAGCAAGTCGACGTAAGTCCTGCGGCCGGAGATGTTGAATGTGGTCTTCCCCTTCGCTATCGGCCCTTCGAAATTGAACTTGGCGGAAATCAGCCCTATGGAAGCCGACCCGTGGTACTTGTTCTCGTTGCCGTCGTTGGTACGGACGTCCACCACGGAAGAGAGCCTGCTTCCGAACCTGGCCGGGAAGCTTCCCTTGTACAAAGTCACGTTCTTCACGGCATCTGCATTGAATACCGAGAAGAATCCGAAAAGGTGGTTCACCCCGTAGAGCGGCACTCCATCGATGAGAAGCAGATTCTCGTCAGGGCCTCCGCCACGGACATACAGGCCTGCCGAACCTTCGCTGCCCGACTGCACGCCCGGAAGGAGCTGGAGTGCCTTGATTACATCCACCTCCCCCATCAGAGCAGGAACCATCTTTATCTGGCGCACTGGAACTTCGATGGCGCTCATCTGAGAGCCATTCACTCCGAGCTTGCAGTGGGAAGCGGTCACAACCGATTCCTGCAGGAAGTTCCGCGAAGGCACGAGCCTGACATTAATTATGGTGTCCTTCCGAAGGTTCAATGCGACACGCTGCTCATCATACCCTATGTAGCTGAAAGTCAGTTCGGCGGGTCCCTGCTTCAGGGTAAGGGTGTAATATCCGTAATTGTTTGATACGCCCCCCCTTGAGGAAAGCGAATCGTATGCGGCGGCGCCGATGAGGCACTCGCCGGACTGCGCGTCGTTCAGATATCCGCTAACAGTAACTTTCTGGGCAATTGCAATCTGGGCAGAAAGGGCTAGAAGAATAAAGGTCAGTAGCTTCTTCAAAATGATGACGATAAGTGATCGATTGATAAATGCGGGAAAGCGGCAAATGCTGCATCATGGCGGCTATACTTGCTTGACGCCTTTCATGGACAGAGAGATGCGCTGCCGATCCATATCTACTTCGAGTACCTTCACCATGACGTTCTGGCGGAGCTTTACGACCTTAGTCGGGTCAGGACAGTAACGGTCTCCCATCTGCGATATGTGCACAAGACCGTCCTGATGCACCCCGATGTCGACGAAGGCGCCGAAGGCAGTGATGTTCGTCACTATCCCCGGAAGCACCATCCCCGGCTTCACATCTCCAAATTCCGAGACCTCAGAGCTGAATTCGAAGATCTTCGCCTCCTCGCGAGGGTCCCTGCCTGGCTTTGCGAGCTCCTGCATGATATCGTTCAATGTAGGCAGTCCCACATCCCCCGATACATATCTCTTGACGTCTATGGCGCTACGCTTTGCATTGTCCTTGACAAGCTCTTCCACGGTGGCTCCGGCGTCCTTGGCCATCTTCCGCACCAGCTCGTATCTTTCAGGATGCACTGCCGTATTGTCCAGAGGGTTTCTTGCTCCTGCAATGCGAAGGAATCCCGCACACTGCTCGAAAGCCTTGGCACCGAGACGCGGAACCTTCATCAGGTCCGAGCGCGATGAGAACGCGCCGTTGGAGCTTCTGAAATCCACGATGTTCTGCGCCAGAGCAGGGCCGATGCCCGAAACATAGGCAAGCAGGTGCTTGCTGGCAGTGTTCAGGTTCACTCCCACCAGGTCCACGCAGTTTTCAACCGTCTGTTCCAATGTCTCCTTCAGCATGTTCTGGTCAACATCGTGCTGGTACTGACCCACTCCAATGGATTTAGGGTCTATCTTCACCAACTCGGCAAGAGGGTCCATCAGCCTTCTGCCAATGGAAACCGCTCCACGGACTGTCAGGTCTTCATCAGGAAACTCCTCCCTTGCCACATCCGAAGCCGAGTATATCGAGGCTCCGTCCTCGCTCACCGAAAATATCTTCACCCCTTCCGGCAATGCCAGCCTCCGCAGGAAAGCATCCGTCTCCCGGCCTGCAGTACCATTGCCGACAGCTATGTCCTCTATCCTGTAATCAGCCACCAGCTTCGTTATTGTGGTCATTGCAGAAATCTTCTCGTTCAGGTTGATCAGGTCGTGGTGCAGCAGGTTTCCCTGCTCGTCGAGGCACACCACCTTGCATCCAGTTCGGAAGCCCGGGTCAATGCCCATCACCCTCTTCTGTCCCAATGGCGGCTGCAGAAGCAGCTGCCTCAGGTTCTCGCCGAACATCCTGACAGATTCCACATCCGCCTTTTCCTTTGCGGCAGCCAGACATTCATTCTCGATTGACGGATGAAGCAGACGCTTGTAAGAATCCTCTATCGCCAGCGTGACCTGATGGCGGATAGGGAAATCCGGACGCAACTGGTCCGGATAGAATGCATCCGCGATGCAGTGCAGCGCGGTCTTCTCGTCCATGTCGATTCCGACGCTGAGAATTCCTTCTGCCGATCCCCGCAAAACTGCAAGAAGTCTGTAAGAAGGTATTCCCTTAATAGGCTGCCTGAACGAGAACCAGTTGCGGTAATGCGCCCCCCTTTCCTCGTCTACGCCTCTTGCAAGCTGCGAGCACACGCTTCCTGAGTTTAAATAAAGCGAACGCAGGCGGCGGCGCACTTCGGGGTTTTCGGACACTTTCTCAGCAATGATGTCCCTGGCGCCTGAAAGGGCGTCTTCTACGCTCGCGACTTTGTCCGAGACGAACGAAGCCGCGTATCTGTCCAAGTCGAAAGGCTTTAGTTCCAATATCTTGTCTGCAAGAGGACCGAGGCCTTTGTCCCTTGCGTCCGAAGCGCGCGTGTGGCGCTTCGGCCTGTATGGAAGGAAAAGGTCCTCAAGCTCCTGCGGATCCATGCATTTGTCTATCCTTGCCGAGAGCTCCGGAGTCATCTTTTCCTGTCCTGTCACAGTGTCGACGATGTAAGCCTTGCGCTTGTCCAGGTCGTTGAAGATGGTGAAGAAATGCTTCACCTGCGCCACCTGGACCTCGTCCAAGGTTCCCGTAGCCTCCTTGCGATAACGGCTGATGAAAGGGATGGTTGCCCCTCCGGCCAGGAGCTCGACGCAGTTCTCCACCTGCCACTTCTGGACGTTCAGTTCTTTTGCGATGAAAATGATATAAAGGGATTTCATAATGATCAGTTGCTAGTCATGCGATACTTCCTTGAGCTGGTTGCGGTAAGCGGAAATGATGCATGAACGCGAGACAAAGCCCAAATAATGGTTTTCCGCATCGAGCACTGGCAGGTTCCAGGCACCTGTGTCCTCGAACTTGTTCATGACGCTTTCCATGGTTTCGTCATTGGTGACATACACCGAGAGCGGCTTCATCAGCGATTCCACCGTCACCTTGCCGTAAAGAGACTGGTCGAACATGATCTTCCTGATGTCGTCGAAATAGATGACGCCCTGAAAAACGTTGTTATTGTCGATTACTGGAAAGAGGTTCCTCCCGGTCTTTCTCTTGATGGCCTCCACGATGTCTCCAAGCGTCTGCCCCGTCCTCATCGTGACGAAATCCATCTCGACGAAATCCGAAGTCTTCAGAAGCGTCAGGACTGCCTTGTCGCTGTCGTGCGTTATCAGGTCGCCATTTTTGGCGAGACGCTTCGTGTAGATGCTGTACTGCTCGACCGAACGGATGGTGGTGAACGAAATGGAACTCGTTATGATTAGAGGCACCAGAAGCTGGTACCCACCTGTGATTTCAGCAATCAGGAATATCGAGGTGAGAGGGGCCTGCATGACTCCGGCCATCAGTCCGCCCATGCCTACGAGCACGAAATTAGCCTCCGGCACGGCCATACCGGACATGTTCAGAAGCCTTGCCAGCACGAATCCGGCAATTCCTCCGACGAAAAGGGTAGGTCCGAAAGTTCCCCCTACTCCGCCTCCGGCATTCGTGAGGCACATCGCCAGCACTTTCAGCACCATGACGGCCACGAAGAACAGTACAATGCCCCATGCGGAGTTCACATACCTCATGAAATACGACTGCGAGACCACCTGCCCCACCTCGTTGTTCAGCAGGTTAGTCAAGCTTCCGTAGCCTTCCCCGAAAAGAGGAGGAAAGATGTAGATCAATGCTCCGAGCCCTGCAGCGCATATTATCCATCTTATATACGGATTCGAAATCTTCTTTATCCTGTCCTCAAGAAACAGCGTGGTCCTCATGAAATAGAGTGAGACTGCTCCACAGACTACTCCAAGCACAAGGTACCAAGGGATGTTTGCCATGGCGAACTTCTCGATGGAACTTGCAAAGACCACGTTCTCTCCGAGGAGAAGCATCGAAGTCACAGTTGCCGTAATGGTGGAGATCAGGATAGGAATTATGCTCGTCATCGAGATGTTGAACATCAGGATTTCGAGAGTGAAGGCAACGCCTGCGAGCGGCGCCTTGAAAATCCCTGCTATCGCGCCTGCCGCCCCGCATCCCAGCAGGATGGTGATGTCCCTTTGGGGAAGCTTCAGGTCGCGCGCCATGTTGCTTCCTATGGCGGCTCCGGCATAGACTATCGGGGCCTCGGCTCCGACTGACCCGCCGAATCCTATGGTCAGGGCGCTGGCAGCAATGGAAGACCAGATGTTATGGTGCTTTATCTGCGATTCGTTGCGGGAGATGGCAAGCAGGACTTTAGTTACGCCGTGGCTGATATCTTCCTTGACGGCTAACTTCACGAAAAGGTATGACAGCAGCAAGCCCACACCAGGAAAGATGAACAGGTCAAGATTGAAAGGCAGCTTGATGACGGAAGCCAGCCAGGTCTCTATCAGGATGATTAGCTTCTTCAGGACAACCGCTGCAAGGCCGCTTGCAAGTCCGGTGAAAAAGCCAAGGATAAGCAGCATTCTCCTCTCGGGCATGGTCCTGAGGCGGTAGGCCACTTTGTTCCAGACTTTCTTGAAGATGTTCATGAATGCAAATATACAAAAAAGGCAGCCGCTTGGGACTGCCTTGATATTTCATGCCGATGCGGGATCATTCGTCCTGTTCTTCGTCGGGACTGACGTACTGGCCGACATTGTCTCCATCAGGGATATCTTCCTCATCCTCTGGAACCGCAGCTTCATCGTCGCCCGTATCCTTGAACAGGCCGTTCTCGACGTCTTCCTTGTCATCGGTCTTCACATCGATCCTTACCAGATATATGGCGTCCGAAGTCTCGACTGAGACAGCATAGAAAGGATCTCCGTTAGGACGGTCGACTTTGATGATGTCTCCCAAATAATCGCTGTAGCCGTGAGGATACTTTGCATTGAAAGCTTCCTGAAGCTCCTGGGACATGTTTGCGTAACTTACAACGAGTCTTTTTTTATTAGACAGATTTAAAGGCATGGCTTTTATTATTGCTTTTTTACATTGACGGTGCAAATATAAAGAATTGTATAAAAGAACAAAAAGTTTAGGAATTATTACATCCTTTCCGGAAGTTCCATCCCTAGGATCCCTGCAGTCATGAGCAGGACCTTGGAAATTGCATCCAGAAAACCTATCCTCCAGGCCTTGGCGGTCGGATTTTCTTCCTTTAACACGCTGGTATCGTGGTAGTACTGGTTGAACTCCTTCGCCAGGTCGTAGGCGTAATTGGCCATCAGGGCAGGAGAATAGCTCTGCGCTGCCTCATCCACCCTATCGGGGAAGCAGGCGAGCATCCTTGTAAGGGAGACCTCCTTGTCTGTAGGCTCATAGCCCTCTGTTACAGGGAGAATGCCATCCTCTGCAGCCTTGCGGAGGATGGATCTGATCCTTGCATAGGTATATTGGATGAAAGGACCTGTGTTTCCGTTGAAGTCGATGGACTCCTCGGGATTGAACAGCATCGTCTTGCGAGGATCCACCTTTAGAATGAAATATTTCAATGCCCCGAGCCCAAGGATGCGGAACAGGTCTTCCTGCTCTGATTCCGGCATTGAATCCAGCTTGCTCTTCCCTCCTGCATCCGTAAGCTGCTTTGTGGTATCCCTGGCAGTCTCGTACATCTTTTCTATCAGCTCGTCGGCATCGACTACCGTTCCCTCGCGGGACTTCATCTTGCCGCTTGGCAGCTCGACCATTCCGTATGAAAGGTGATAGATGGAGTCGGACCAGGCGAATCCCAGCTTCTTGAGTATCAGCTTGAGAACCTGGAAATGATAGTTCTGCTCGTCGCCGACCACATAGACCATCTTGTCGAAACGGTATTCCTCATAGCGCTTCTCGGCAGTTCCGAGGTCCTGTGTCATGTAGACCGAAGTGCCGTCGGAACGAAGCAGGAGCTTCTGGTCTAGGCCATCCATGGTAAGGTCGCACCATACCGACCCATCGTCGTGTTTCTCGAAAATGCCTTCATCCAAGCCGCATTGCACCAATGATTTTCCGAGAAGATATGTCTGCGATTCATAATAAATCCTGTCGAACTTGATTCCCAGAGCCTTGTATGTCTGGTCGAAGCCGTCATAGACCCATCCGTTCATCTTCGCCCAAAGAGCGCGAACCTCAGGATCGCCCTGCTCCCACTTCAGGAGCATTGCCTGCGCCTCCTTCTGGAAAGGAGCCTCCTTCTCTGCCTCCTTCGGGTCCATTCCCTTCGCCACCAACTCCTTGACCTGGTCGGTATAAATCTGATTGTATCTCACATAGTAGTCGCCTACAAGATGGTCGCCCTTCTTTCCGGATGATTCGGGAGTCTCTCCGTTGCCGTCATTCAGCCATGCGAGCATGGACTTGCATATGTGTATTCCACGGTCGTTCACAAGATTCACTTTCATCACATCGTAGCCGTCGGCAGCCAGAAGCTGCGATACTGACCAGCCAAGCAGGTTGTTGCGAACGTGTCCCAGATGGAGCGGCTTGTTTGTGTTCGGTGAAGAGAATTCCACCATAACCGTCTTGCCGTTAGGCTTATGCCTGCCGAAATCAGGAGTGGATGCTATTTCAGCGAACTCCTTTGCCCAAAAAGTCTTGGACAGCGAGATATTCAGGAAGCCGTTTACGACGTTGAACCTGTCTATTTCCGGATTGTGCGACTTCATATAGCCGCCCATCTCCTGACCGGCATCGGCAGGACTCTTGTGGGCAGCCTTTGTCAGAGGGAATACCACAACGGTGCGGTCGCCGTCGAAATCCTTCCTTGTGGGTTGGATCTGGATGGATTCAGGGCCGAGGCTTGCATTGTAAAGTGCATTTGCCGCTTCTGCGGCCTTGCTTGAAAGAAATTCGTCTATTTTCATTTTGATTCCTGTTTTTTCGAGAAGTGCTCCTTCATCAGAGGCTTTACCTTAGGCGAAAGCATGACCAAAGTAAGGATGGTCGGCAGCGCCATGAAAGCGTAGGAAGTGTCGATGATGGAAACAGCTGTCCTCAAAGGTATTACCGCAGCCAAAACCAGGACTGCAAGAAAGAAGTAATTGTATTTGAAAGCGTTCTTGGCTCCGAAGAGGAAACCGGCGCTCTTCATTCCATAATATGAATAGGAAAACATCGTGCTGAACCCGAATGTAAGGACCACAGCCAGAAGCAGATATTTGCCTACCCCAGGTATCGAGGCATCGAATGCGGTCAATGCCACCTTCAGCCCCTCCACGGATGACATTCCTCCCATCGGGATCACGTCCTTCTGGATCAGGATGGCTATGGCTGTAAGCGTGCAGACCAGTCCAGAATCTATCGAAGGCTCAAGCATCGCTGTAAGTCCCTCCTTCACAGGGTCCGTGTTCTTCGAGGCTCCGTGCATCATGGAGGATGTGCCGATGCCGGCCTCGTTGACCAATGCCGCCCGCCTTACGCCGATGAAGGCTATCGTGACGAGCGAGCCCACTCCCCCCCCTACGCCTGCCTTGACGGTGAATGCATCCCTGAAGATGTCGACGAAAACGCCTGGAACCGATGTGAGATGTGTGAAGATGATGTACAGGACCAGGATGAAATATGCTCCTACCATGATGGGAGCCATCTTGGAAGCGACGTTTGCGATTCGGGTAATGCCTCCGAGGATGACGACGGAGACTATCGCACAGATTGCAATTCCTATAATGAGCCTTACGGTCACCGTATTGTTGGCAGGGAAAAAGACTGTGGTAACCGCTTCGGTAATCTGGTTCGACTGCATGATGCACAGAGATCCGACAAGAGTGGCGATGCAGAACAAATATGCCATCCACTGCCATTTCTTCGAGAGGCCTGTCTTGATGATGTACATCATGCCGCCCTGAGTCTCTCCGTTGGAATCCTTGCCCTTGAACATCACGGAAAGAGAACCTTCGAAGAACTTGGTCGCCATTCCAAGCAGGGCGCTTATCCACATCCAGAAAATCGCTCCTGGTCCGCCCATTGAAATGGCTATTGCAACACCGGCTATGTTGCCGACGCCGACTGTGGCTGCCACGGCGGTCATCAGTGCCTGGGCAGAACTGATCTGGCCGTTGGAGCCTACATCCTTGCGCTTGACCTCACGGATGGCATCGCCGTAGTGACGGAGCGATACGAATCCGGAATAGAACATGAAATAGAGCCCGCCGCCGATAAGCAGGATAAAGAAGGGATAGCCACAAATGAAGTCGCTTGCTGCAACTATCGCATCGCCTATGTGCTGCCAGAATTCCATTTTCGGATTTTTTTATCGGGGCAAAGATAGCAAAAAACGGAAAGGGGCTGCGTTTTGGCGCAGTCCCTTCGTTTAAAGCAGCATAAGCCGTTAACAGAGATAGCCCTTGAGCTGCTTGCTGCGAGCGTTGCTGCGCAGCCGCCTGATGGCCTTCTCGCGGATCTGGCGCACCCTTTCGCGCGTCAGTCCGAAACGCTCGCCTATTTCCTCGAGCGTCATTTCCTGACACCCGATTCCGAACGAGCATCTTACAATCTCGCTTTCCCTTGGAGTCAGTGTGGAAAGCGCCCTTTCGATCTCCTTGTTCAGAGATTCGTCTACCAGACCGTGGTCTGCTGCCGGGGAGTCTTCATTTGGAAGTACGTCAAGCAGTCCGTTGTCTTCGCCTTCCTCGAAAGGAGCGTCGACGGATACGTGGCGTCCCGAAACCCTGAGGGTATCGGCAATCTTCTCAGACGGCGTCCCAAGGATTTCAGACAGCTCTTCAGCGGAAGGCTGGCGTTCATTCTCCTGCTCGAACTTCTGGACTGCCTTGTTGATCTTGCTCAGAGAGCCTACCTGGTTCAAGGGAAGCCTGACGATCCTTGACTGCTCGGCTAGAGCCTGCAGAATGGACTGGCGGATCCACCACACGGCGTAGGAAATGAACTTGAAGCCCCTGGTCTCGTCGAACTTTTCGGCGGCCTTTATGAGTCCGAGATTCCCTTCGTCTATGAGGTCCGGAAGACTGAGGCCCTGGTTCTGGTACTGTTTTGCGACAGACACCACGAACCTGAGGTTGGCGCAGACGAGCTTTTCCAAAGCTTCCTGGTCACCCTCCCTTATCTTCTGTGCGAGCTTGACTTCCTCGTCGATCGTGAGTAGCGGAACTTTATTGATGTCCTGAAGATACTTCTCGAAGGACGCGCTTTCACGGTTAGTAATTGATTTTGTTATTTTAAGTTGTCTCATAACCGGTCAGATTCGTATGCAAAAATTTAGCCAAGATACCCTTTAAGCAACCTGCTTCGCGCGCCATGGCGCAGACGTCTTATGGCTTTTTCCTTGATTTGCCTCACTCTTTCGCGGGTAAGGCCCGACTGTTCACCTATCTCCTCAAGAGTCATTTCCGGACGGCCGATGCCGAAGAAAGACTTGACGATGTCCCTCTCCTTGTCGGTCAATGTGGAGAGCGCCCTGTCGATTTCCGTGTTAAGCGACTCATTTACAAGCGTCGTATCAGCATCTGGAGTGTCCTCGTTTGGCAACACGTCGAGCAGGTTGTTGCTGTCGTCGTCGCTGGAAAAAGGAGCGTCGACTGAAATGTGCCTGCCGGACACGCGCATGGTGTCGGCTATTTTTTCCGAAGGCATGTTCAATATGTCGGCAAGCTCCTCCGGAGAAGGCTGGCGTTCGTGCTCTTGCTCGAACTTCTGGACTGCCTTGTTGATCTTGTTAATGGAACCGACCTGGTTCAGAGGCAGCCTTACTATTCTCGACTGCTCGGCAAGAGCCTGGAGAATGGACTGGCGAATCCACCATACGGCGTATGAAATGAACTTGAATCCCCTGGTCTCGTCGAATTTCTCCGCAGCCTTGATCAGGCCTAGATTCCCTTCATTGATAAGGTCAGGAAGGCTGAGACCCTGATTCTGGTACTGCTTGGCGACAGACACGACGAAACGGAGGTTCGCGCGGGTAAGCTTGTCTAAGGCTTCCTGGTCGCCTCTCTTGATTCTCTGTGCCAGCTCGACTTCTTCCTCGACTGAAATAAGTTCCTCTTTACCAATCTCTTGCAAATATTTGTCCAAGGACGCGCTCTCGCGATTGGTGATGGATTTGGTAATCTTTAGTTGTCTCATCCTGTAGTTTTAGGCGTGCTAATTTCCTAATAAAAATTCCCATTTCAAAATTTTTATTGGAAACGGCGGAAAACTATAGATGCACGACTATCTCCTTTTGTTGCTTGTCCCTGATTACGGTCAGCAAGATTTCCTCACCGGGGCTGTGTCTGTTCACTGCATCCTGCACTCCGGCGGTGTTGCCTACCTTCTTCAGGTCGATCTCGGTGATTACGTCGCCCTTGTGGATCCCTGCCCTCAATGCAGGTCCTTCGTCGATGCCCATGACAAGCACGCCGTCGGGGGCCGTGATGTCGTATTTTTCCTGAAGGTCCGGCGTAATGTCGGTCATTGATATTCCAAGCTTTGCACGGTGGACTTCACCAAACTTGATTATGTCGTCGGTAACCTTGCGTACGATGCTGACAGGAACGGCGAATGAATATCCGGCATAAGAGCCTGTCATCGAAACGATGGAGGTGTTTATGCCGACAAGTTCGCCGCGCGTGTTCACAAGCGCTCCGCCGCTGTTGCCCGGGTTCACAGCCGCGTCGGTCTGGATGAAGGACTCGACCTTGAACTGTCCGTCGTAGTTCGGCATCGTGCGTCCCTTGGCACTGACTATCCCTGCAGTTATGGTCGAACGCATATCGTATGGGCTGCCGATGGCAAGTACCCACTCTCCCACTTTCAGGTTGTCGGAATCCCCGAACGGAATGGTTGGAAGGTTCTTTGCATCTATCTTAAGCAACGCCACATCGGTAGGCACATCCGTTCCGACGAGCTTTGCGTCGAACACCTCATTATCCTCGAGGGTTACCTGTATCTTGTTTGCCCCGTCTATGACGTGGTTGTTCGTGACGATGTAGCCGTCAGAAGATATGATTACGCCGGACCCGATGCCGATCTGGTCCTGAGGAGTCGGCACGAAGCCGAAGAAGAGGTCCAGAATGGAGTTGGGCTGGCTCATCTTGCGCGTTGTCACCTTGACATAGACGACGCCCTTGACTGCCATTTCGGCAGCCTCGGTAAAGTCGGTCGAAGTCGCGGCGGGCGCATAGACCTTCTTGCCGGTCGAATCGGTTCCGATTACTTTCTGTGACACGATATAAGGCGGATTATGTTTTAACTGATAAGAAGTTACGAAATAAGCAGCAAGCCCGCCAGCGACTATCGAGACGAGCAGGTAAAGCCAAAACTTTTTCATATTGTCTTTTGAGTTCATTTGACGCTAAAAAATTTTTCAAATTATATGCCAAAAGAGTATATTTGTAATCCGTTAGGACGGACTAGAACATAATAGAATCAACTAATAAATAACAATATGAAATTCACAGTATCAAGTCAAGATCTTCTGCGCGCTCTTGTATCAGTTTCAAGAGTAGTGCCCGTTAAGCCGGCGCTTCCCATGTTGTCCAACTTCCTCCTCGTTCTGAGCAAGAACGTATTGACCATCACGGCATCGGATGCGGAAACCACGTTGAAGACCTCCATAGACATAGACCAGGTGGAAGAAGAGGGCGAGATCGCGCTTCCTGCCAAACTGCTTACCGACTCCCTGAAGGAATTCCCTGAACAGCCCATCACATTCGAGGCCAAGCAAGACGAGAATCTCATGAACATCGTATGGGCCGCAGGCGCATCCCAGATCCCCACCTTCCTTGCCACCGATTATCCACAGCTCCCTGAACTTGCAGAAGATGCCACCTCAGTCACAGTTGCCCAGGAGACACTTCTCGACGGCATCAACAATACCATATATGCCACTGCTGAAGAAGAGCTTCGTCCTGTCATGAACGGCATCTTCTTCGACATGGGTCCTGACAGCACCACCTTCGTAGCTTCAGATGCCCACAAGCTCGTATGTCTCACCACTGAAAAGGTAAAAGTGCCCGAAAAGGCATCTTTCATTCTCCATAAGAAACCGGCCATGCTCCTTAGGGGATCTCTCCAGAAAATCGAGGATCCGGTCCAGATACGCTTCGACAAGAAGAACGCATACTTCGATTTCGAGGGCACCACTATGGTATGCCGCCTCATCGAAGGGAATTACCCCGCTTACCGCACAGTGATCCCAAAGAACAACGAGAACAAGCTCTACATCGCAAGGATGGACATGCTGAACGCTGTCAGGAGAGTTGCCGTATGGTCATCGAACCAGGGGATGAACTTCATCAAGCTTAAGCTTTCCAAGGACGAGCTGGCTATCTCTGCCCAAGACACTAACTTCCAGATTTCCGCCCATGAAAAAGTTGCTTGCCAATACGATGGCGATGAAATGGAAATAGGGTTCAAGTCCACATTCCTGGAAGAGATCCTTGCCAACCTGCCTTACGAAGAGATCTGCATATTGCTCGCCGACTCCTGTAGGGCTGTGCTTCTGGTAGCATCAGAAAAGAAAGAAGGGGAAGACGAGATTTGCTCTCTCCTCATGCCTCTTATGATCAACGCCTAAGGATATGGAGCTGAACCTTAAGAGACCGCTCGTTTTTTTCGACATCGAAAGCACCGGATTGGACGTTGCCAGCGACCGCATCGTCGAGATATCATGTGTGAAAGTCTTTCCCGACGGACACGAGGAAGTGAAGACCAGGAGAATCAACCCCACAATACCGATTCCTCCTGAGACCACCGCAATCCACCACATCACCGACGACGATGTCAAGGATTGCGCCACTTTCAAGCAGATTGCCAAAGGAATGGCTCAATGGCTCGGCGACAGCGACATAGCTGGCTATAATTCATTGAAGTTCGACATACCACTCCTAAACGAGGAATTCCTCCGGGCCGGAGTCGACTTCGACTTCCACAAGCGCAAGCTAGTCGACGTCCAGAACATCTTCCACAGGATGGAGCAGCGCACGCTGGTCGCGGCTTACAAGTTTTACTGCCAGAAGGACCTCACAGCAGCCCATTCGGCAGAAGGAGATACTGAAGCGACTTATGAAGTGCTCAAGGCCCAGCTGGACCGTTACCCTGACGATCTCCGGAACGACGTCGCTTTCCTTGCCGATTTCTCCACCCGCAACAGGAATGCAGATTACGCAGGCAGGATCATCCTCGATGATTCCGACCGTCCCGTCTTCAATTTCGGGAAGCACAAGGGAAAGTTGGTCACTGACGTCCTCCGCGCAGAGCCAAGCTATTATGACTGGATCGAGAATGGAGACTTCACTCTTGACACCAAGCAGGTCCTGACGAAGATAAAGTTGTCGATGAACAAGAGCGAACTGCCGTTCAAATGAACATCGCCGTCCTGACAGCCTCCCGCGCCACCTTTTACTTCAAGCCAGACACATCCCTCGAAAGGGATGTGACTAAGGATTATTATGTTCCCGGATTCATCTGCAGCCCTTCGGCCGTGCCGGTCGTCTTCATCAAGATAGACAGGCCCTGCAAGTCCGTCTCACAGGACTTCACCGAAAGGTATTACAGTTGCTTCAGCTACGGCGTGCTCCTCGACGGCAAGAGCAAGCGCGGAATGGTGATTTGCCAGGAAGGCTCCGCCACCGCCCTCGATTATTCTTCAATTCTGCCGCTGCTTACCCGCAGCATAGAAAGTTTGGGCTCGGACGATGCCCGCCTTTATTTCAAGTGCGGCAATGAAAAATCAGATTTCAAGCCTGTGCCGGGAGTGTCCAGAGCAGTAATCGACAAGGCACTCATATCGGTCACCAGATATTGCACTCTCCGTGCCGGCGACATTCTCGCCCTGTCGCTTACTGAGCCCAAGAGTATCAGACGCGGATTCAGTCTCTCCGGAAAGGCTTTCGGAGAGACCATCTTCGACTTCAAGGTCAAATGACCGCGCCTACTTCCCGAACTTGATTTTCTTCCAGGCTGAACTTCCGGCAAGGGCGCCAGTAGAGAAAGCTATCTGGAGGTTGTATCCGCCGGTATCTCCGTCCACGTCGAGCAGTTCTCCGGCAAAATAAAGTCCGCGGACGAGTCTTGACTCCATCGTCTTGGGAACGACCTCGTCTGTAGTAACGCCTCCGGCAGTAACCACAGACCTTTCATATCCCTTATAGGAAACGATATTGAATCTCCATGTCTTGAGGGCGTCTGCCATGTTGTCGAATGTAAGATGTCCGTGGGTCATCAGGAAAGGAGTGACCAGCTCCATCGGAATTAGCTTCTTGAGCATGTCGCTGAGCCCCTTCGGCGTAGGATTGGCATAGTCGTAGCCAAGCTTGGCGTAGGAATCCCTGATGGACATGCCCTTGTTGGAATCCATTATCGCCCTGACGGCTGCAAGGATTTCGTTCTTGATGCGCTGGTCCAGCTTGTCCAAGAAGAGAGCCGGCTTCAAGTCGATCTCGACCACAACGTCCTGCCCCTTGCGCAAAGCGGCGATTGCGCGCCTGCTGAGTCGGAGGCCGATAGGCCCTTCTATGCCGTCGGATGTGAATTCCAATTCTCCGAATTCGTCCTGAAGCAAGTCGTTGTCGGCGAAAAGGCGCGCCTCGACGTTCTTCAGATGAATGCCGTTGTATTTCTCTTCGTCTGGATTGGAATGGACGTTAGAACGCTTGTTCCTTACAAATTCAAGATATGAATTGACTCCTTCAAGCATCGAGTCGTAATCGGAGGGCATCAAGGCGGTCAGGCTTGGAAAGCAATCCGTCACCGTGTGACCGAGGCTCTTGGCGAAAGCATAGCCGTCGCCAGTGGATCCTGTTCCCGGATATGAAAAGCCTCCGGTGCAGATGATAAGCGCCTTTGAAGTAATCTCAAAGACATCTCCGCCCTTAATGTGGAAAATTTCACCGTCCTTTTCCACCGACGTCACCTCAATGCCGCACATTATTTCAGCGCCCAGGCGCTCCGCTTCGGCAACAAGAGCCGCAGAAACGTCCTTCGCCTTATCGGATGCAGGATAGACCCTGTCCCCTGCTTCAATCTTGGTTTCCAGTCCGATGGAATTGAAAAAATCTATTGTGGCTGCATTGCTCATGGTTTCGAACGCACGCACGAAAAAATTCCTATGGTCATGAATATGCGCCCTGAACTCATCCTGGGACTTGGTGTTCGTGATGTTGCAACGGCCTTTCCCCGTTATCATTATCTTTCTGCCAGGCTGGTCGTTTTTTTCAAGGACGGCTACCTTTCCTCCTTCGGCGGCTGCAAAGATGGCCGCCATCAGCCCTGACGCACCTGCGCCCACGACTGCTATGTCAAATGAATTCCTTTCCATATTTTCAAATATTCGGCAAAGTAAACTATTTTTTCTATATTTGCCTTCGAAATCAAAAGCCTTTTTAGCTCAGTCGGTAGAGCAGCTCATTCGTAATGAGCAGGTCGAGGGTTCGAGTCCCTTGAAAGGCTCTTTTTTCTTTTTAAACCATCGTGAAAAAGCTTTTTTACCTTTTTCTGTGCTCACTGCTCGTACTTTCGTGCTCCGGTCACAGAGTGAAAGCCGTTTCCGGCAATGCAAAGCGCATTGTCTGCATGTCCACTACTCATATTGCAGCCCTTCATGCCCTGGGAGCCGACTCGCTTATTGTGGGCGTGTCCGGAGGACAGTATGTGAGCAATCCCGGAATCCGCAGGAGAATAGAGGAAGGCACGGTCTCAGATATCGGCTACGAAGCTGGCATTGACTGGGAGAAGCTTATTTCACTGAAGCCCGACATCGTCTTCGTCTATGACGTGGCAGGCGAAAACGCTCCTTACATCGAGAAGATGAAAAGATTCCATCTGAAAGTAATGATGATAGACGACTATCTTCAGGAAGATCCCATTGCAAGGCTTGGGATACTGCGCAAGTATGGCGAGATTCTTGGCCTGGAAGCTCGGGCAGACTCTATAATTACCTCCACCACAAGACAGTACGACAGCCTAAAGCTTATTGCAGCCAAAGCTTCGAAAGTCATGGTGCTAATGAATGTTCCATACAGGAACGTCTGGTACATCGCCGGAGCCGACAACTACCTCTCGAAACTTGTCAGCGATGCAGGCGGTACAGTCGTAGGCGCAGGAAAAGGCGCCAAATCCCATCCTTACAGCGTCGAAGAGGCTTTCCTCCTGTCCCAGAAATCAGACATCTGGCTGCTTCAGACCAACGACAGCACATTGTCAGCAGTCGAATCGCAGAATCCCCTCTTCAGGAAAGTTACGCCGCTCAGGTCCGGAAACGTCTGGAACAATTCGCTCCACACCACACCCGGAGGCGGCAACGACTTCTGGGAAGACGGCATCGTAGAGCCCCAGTACATTCTTGAGGATATGATAAGGATGTTCCATCCCGGACTCCTGCCCGATGGAGAGTTCCATTTCTATCGAAAGCTTGGAGACGACTCAAAGGCCTCCAAGTGAGACATCAGGCCTTATATGGTATTTTTAGGAGTGCGGGAATCGAGGGCTTTCTGGTACTGCCTGGCGTTCTGCTGGTGCTGCGCGTAAGTTGTGGCGAAATTGTGGCTTCCGTCGAAGGTAGGTTTTGCGCAGAAATAAAGATATTTGCTTGACTCGTAATTGAGTACAGCATCGATGACATTGCCCGGAACCGTCGTGATGGGGCCCGGAGGCAGTCCCTTGTACCTGTATGTGTTGTAAGGCGAATCTATCTGGAGATACGACTTGAGAACTCGGTTGGGACGAGGTTCGCCAAGCACGAAAAGCACAGTAGGGTCAGCCTGAAGCGGCATTCCCTCCTTTAGGCGATTCATGTAGACACCCGCTATCGAAGATAGTTCTGGTTCGTACTTGCTTTCCTCGCATACTATCGAAGCCAAGGTTACTACCTCGTCTCTGGTCAATCCTATCTGCGTACAGCGTGCCAACCGGTCTTCGGTCCAGAACTTGTCGTAGTTCGCCTTCATTTTCCTGAGAAGCGACCGAGGGGAGTCAGTCCAATAGACCTGATATGTGTCGGGAATGAACATTGAAAGGAAATTGTACTTGTTGAATCCCAAGCTGTCACGAAATATGCTGTCTTGCAACACTTTAATAAAATCAGCAGAATCGCTGTCCATCTTGGCCGAGAGCTTCGACGCTATCTTCGGCAGAGTTCTCATATAAGGAATGATGACCACGTTGACAGGACTTTGCCATCCATTGGCAAGAATCCTGATGAGAGCCTTGTTGCTCAAGCCGGCCTTTATCTCATAATGGCCAGGCTTGATGTAGCGGTTCAGTCCGCTGATGGCCGCCGCCTCCTTGAACGAGTCGAAATTCACCGTAGCCTTGGACTCCCTTATGGCCTCCATGGCATCCGCATAGCCGTATCTCTTGCTTATGTCGAGAGATGTCTTTCTGGTATTAGGCTCGTAAAAATGGATGTAGTGAATGATGCCGTAACTCGCTACTGCCGCGAGAGCGGCGATTACCACCCACATGACCAGCTTCTTCAGCTGTTTCTTGCTTTTCTTTTTCATTGTCTTCCTATAAAGACGGCTGTCCCGTCCTCAAGTCTTGCCGGAGCATGCTTCAAATGGTTGAACCGGACAAGTTCCCAGACGAAAAGTCCATACTCCTTCGCGATGGACTGATATGTGTCCGAACTGCATGCGATTATGTAAGGAGCCCCGTTCCTTACAAGGACAGTCCTTTCCAGAGGCATCCGGAAAAGGGCTGGATCGTTGTCCTCAAACAATTCATATTGCACTCCATCTTCAGCGAATCCGGTTGCATTCTGCACGTCGTATCGGCTCAGCCCGCATGATTCCACAATGCCTACAAGGCGCTCGGCATATTTCGGGTCGGTGGCGTAGCCACAGTCCTGAAGTCCCTTTGCCCAGCCTCTGTAATTGCTTGAAGAAAGGGCAAAGAGCGACGCGTAACGCGGACTTGTGTAAAGGAAATCCGAGTGGTCCCTGTACGACTGCTTGGCATTGTCATACTTCCTGAAGCACTCGTGAATCTCCTCGTCATCTTCGTATATGCTGGCACCCTGCCACCCGTGGCACTTGATGCCGAAGTGGTTGTTGGCCTCGACGGCGAGTCTCGACTTACCGCAATCCGACTCAAGCATTCCCTGCGCGAGAATGATGCTGGCGGGTATTCCGCGACGCTTCATCTCGCTTATTGCCAGATTCTTGTACTTACGGATGTAAAGCTGCCTTTCGCTATCCTTGTTGTCGGCAAAAGCCGGCTGGAACAGCAGAAATGTAGCAAAAACAGTTAATATGGGATGAAATAGCCTCATCTTATTGTCAAACGGCGCAAAATTAGTAAATTTGTAGTAATAAAATCATTAAAGATGGTCGACAAACAACTCATCATTTCCTACAAGCAATACGATTCCGTGACTGAACTTTCAGCCGAGGACCGCGAGCTTGCAGCAAAGGCCCTGGAAGCTACTGACTATTCATACGCTCCATATTCATCATTTCACGTTGGGGCAGCTGCAAGGCTCTCAAACGGAGAGATAGTGAACGCTGGAAACCAGGAGAATTCAGCATTTCCTTCGGGACTCTGCGCCGAAAGGGTCACCTGCTTTTACGCCCACTCGCATTATCCGAAGGAGCGCATAGTCGCCCTTGCCATAACTGCCGTTCAGAATGGGGTTCAATGCGAACTGCCTACCTACCCTTGCGGTGCTTGCAGACAGGTCCTTAACGACTTCGAACATGAAAAGGGAAGAATCAGGGTAATTCTTTACGGGTCGAAATCCACCGAAGCATTCGACTCAGTGAAAAGCCTGCTTCCTTTCGCATTCGACAACTGGGACGGAATCAAGCGATAGGGCACAAAAAAAGGGTAAGCGTGATATATCGCACCGCTCAACCTTCTACCCTTGCTGCCTTCCGGCCCTGGGGGAATTCAAAGGGAGCTGGTCGTATATGACTTACCCCACTGCAAATGTAGCTTTTTTTTGACAATGGTCAATAGCAATCTTAAAATAGCCGTCGGATTAAGCGGTGGCGTAGACTCAAGCGTAGCCGCCTTGTTGCTTAAGCAGCAGGGATATGACGTATTAGCCATGTTCATGCAGAACTGGAGCGACACGAACGGCACTTTGCACGGCGAGTGCTCCTGGGAGGAAGACAGGCTCGCCGCAGAGATGGTAGCCAAGAAGATAGGCATCCCTTTTCACTTCATCGACCTTTCAGAAGATTATAGAAAACGCGTCGTGGACTACATGTTCGACGAATACTCCAAGGGGCGCACTCCTAATCCCGATGTCCTGTGCAACAGGGAGATAAAGTTCTCTGCCTTCCTGAAGGAGGCAGAGAAGCTCGGCGCCGACTGCGTCGCGACCGGACATTACTGCATCAGAAGGGACGAGGGCGGCTTTCACAGGATCTATGCCGGAAGCGACGGCAACAAGGACCAAAGCTATTTTCTCTGCCAGCTCGATCAGGAGCAGCTTGGAAAGGCAATGTTCCCAATCGGGGAGATCGTCAAGCCTGAAGTCAGGAGAATCGCGCACGAGGCGGGTCTTCCGAGTGCGGACAAGAAGGATTCGCAGGGCATCTGCTTCGTTGGAAAAGTGGATCTTCCCGTTTTCCTGCAGCAGAAGCTGAAGGCTCACTACGGCAACATCGTCGAAATTCCGAAAAGTTTTTTCCAAGGCCGGAGTTTCGGCAGTACTCTGGAGAATCTTTCAACTCCTGCAGGTTACATTGAAGGCGATGGGAAAGTTGTCGGGACTCATCAGGGAGCCCAGTATTACACCATAGGCCAGAGGCACGGCCTGGATGTGGGAGGTCACGCAGAACCTCTTTTCGTGATTGCGACAGACATTGAAAGGAATGTGATCTACGTGGGAGAGGGGGCCGATTTCCCTGGACTTTACAGGCCGGCACTTAAAATCCTTCCCGAGGATGTCCACTGGATCTGTCCCGACGAAAGGATGTCGGAAGGCGAAGACAAGAACTGCCTTGTCAGGATACGCTACCGCCAGCCTCTACAAAAGGCGACATTGCATTGCAGGCGGGAAGGGATGTACGTAACTTTCAAAGAAATGCAGCGCGGAATTACCCCCGGTCAGTTCGCTGTATGGTACACAGAGAGCCTTGAAATGCAAGGTTCAGGTGTAATAAGCAGATAATTATTCAGTTATCTTTCCATCAAGGATGCTTTCGTACTCGGTCGGATTTTGAAGCACCTCTATAGCGCGGTCTATTTCCTCCCTATCCTTCTCGTTGAATATCTTGTACAAGGCCTCGTCTCCGAAAAGCGTGCGTCCGACCAATGCTTTCATGTAATTCTTCACTTCATCTCGCGAATCCTCTACCTGATCGGAAGGACAGGCTATCTTCTTGGACTTGGCGAAGGCGATGAAGTCGTCCATCATCCTGTCGTCAGGCTCGTATTCCCTGTCGAACTGATTGAAATCGGTATATTTCAGATGAAGACGGTCCCTGTTTCGGTCGGTATAGGAATTCATGAATTCCACTACAGTTCCCTGTCTCAATATCTTGTCGTAAAAATCCGTGTAATATGACGTGTCGCGCGGGACGAAGATGTCGGGCATGATGCCTCCTCCGCCGTAAATGGCGCGATGGGACTTCTTGGTGAAATTTTTAAGGGAATCGGGAAGATGGATGCTGTCGCGATAGAAAGACTCTCCCTTCTTGAAGCGTTCCAGGAAAGCCTTGTAATACTCGTCGGCCTTGCCGTTCTTGTAAGGCGTCTGGATGAGCCTGCCCGAAGGAGTAAGGTACCTGTCGGTGGTAAGCCTCATCTCTGACCCATCCGAAAGGTCGAATACCTGCTGAACCAGTCCTTTGCCGAATGTCCTTCTGCCAATTACGACAGCGCGGTCCCAATCCTGGAGTGCGCCAGTGACGATTTCGCTTGCAGAAGCGGAATTCTCATCGACAAGAACGACCAGAGGCCCCTGCTGGTACATCCCACGGCCATTGGCGAACTCGGAATGTTCTCCATGCATTCTGCCGGCAGTGGAAAGCATGGTCTCTCCCCTCTTCAGGAAGAAGTTTGAGATCGAGAGCGCGGAGTTCAAAAGCCCGCCAGAATTTCCGCGCAAGTCAAGGATGATTCCTTTAATTGCTCCAGAATGGTCAAGAATAGGCATTCCCACCTCTTCGGCGGAGTTCTCCGCGAACCTTGACAGCTTGATGTAAAGGATTCCGGGAGAGACCTCGTATGCAGCGTAGACAGACTTGTTCGGAATCCTGTCGCGGACTACCTTGAAATCCAATCTTTCGGCAACGCCGTGGCGAACGACTTCAAGATTGACCGTAGTCCCTTTCTTTCCGCGCAGGACGGACCTGACTCCATCATTCGTAATACGAACGCCCGCCAGATTCTTGCCATCGGCAGAAACGATCTTGTCGCCTGCGACTATACCGACATCATAGGACGGTCCTCCTGCGATGGCGTCCTGCACCGTTATTGTGTCGTCGATTATTGCGAACTCCACTCCTATCCCCTCGAAATCAGAGTCGAAAGGCTCCCGCATGGCATTCACCTCTTCGGTAGGTATGAACACCGAATGAGGGTCAAGCTGGGAAATGGCTCCGGCTATCGCCTTGTCAGTCAAATTCTTGACATTCACAGTATCGACATAGCAGCTCTGCATATAATACAGTGCCTCGGTATATTTCTGAACCTGCTTCTTCAAAAATTCATCGTTCGATTGGGCAGAAGCCGTAAAAGTCTGTCCCAAAGCCAATGCGACGAGCAGCGCCGCAGCCAGACGAAGAGTCCTATTCATCGTAATCAGATTTTTCGAAAGGAATATCAAATTTCGCGCCTTCGTACGCAATGAATGAGTTTGGAAAGACTTCCCTGGCTTCTTTCTCGAATTGTGGCAGCTCCTGGTCATTGTAGCGAGAGGAGAAATGTCCTATTACCAGCTTCTTCACTCCTGCAGCGAAGGCAATTTCCGCAGCTTCGCGCGATGAGGAATGATAAGCCTCGTGTTCGGTCTTGACGTGAGACGAAAGGAAGGTCGCCTCGTGGTAAAGGAGGTCGGCGCCCCCAATCCACTCCGCCTCGCGAGGGAACGGGGCAGTGTCACAGCAGTGCGCGTATTTTCTCGGCTTGAAAGGGTCGTATGTGAATTCTGAGCAGCTCAAGACCTCGCCGGTTTCACGGACCACGTCGCTGCCGCTCTTGAATGTCCCTATTTCCTCCAAAGTCAAATGGTCGGCATCGATAAGATATTTCTTCACATTCTTTTGAGGCCTCTTCTCCTCGAAGATGAAGCCGTAGCACTCGATGAAATGGTTCAGCGGGAAGGCGGAGACCGATATCGTCTTGGTCTCGAAAATCTTGACAGGCCTGTCGCATGAAAGGACAACGTGATTGACCGGATAGTGGAATCCTTCGCCGAACTGCTTCATATAGAAATCAAGCATCGTACGGAATCCGGCCGGAGCATAGATGAAAAGCGGAGCCGTGCGGCCAAGCATCGACATGGTGGAAAGCAGTCCGCATAATCCGAAGACATGGTCTCCGTGAAGATGTGAAATGAATATGGAATCGAACTTCAACGGAGAAAAGCCATAGCGGCGGAGCTGTATCTGGACGCCCTCGCCGCAGTCTATCAAGAACAAGCGCCCGTGTATGTTCAATACATGGGCGCTCTGAAATCTTGTAGGCATCGGGAGGGCCGAGGCCACCCCGAGTGTAGTGAGGGAAAACTCCATTTAATTGGATTCTTCCTCCTTTGCGTTGTTCTCCATCTCGCTCTTGAGGGCGGCCAGCTCGGAAATGTCTCCGAGAGTGGTCTTTTCGAGATTTGCCTTCAACTTCTTGACAGCCCTCTGGGTGTTGTCGGTCTCGGACTTCTCTGCATCCTCAGCCTCGTTCCCCTTTGCAGGTGCGGCTTCGTAAGTGCGGGTATGTGAAAGGATGATCTTCTTGTTGGACTTGTTGAATTCAATGACCTTGAAAGGAAGCTTCTCTCCGACAGCGACAGCTGTGCCGTCCTGCTTTACGAGATTCCTTGCAGAGCAATATCCTTCGACGCCCTCTTCCAAGGAGATGATGGCACCCTTGTCGACGAGCTGGCTGACAGTTCCATCGTGAATCGAGCCAACAGTGTAAGTGGTTTCGAACTGATCCCAAGGATTGGCTTCGAGCTGCTTGTGGCCTAGGCTGAGACGGCGGTTCTCCTGATCGACTTCGAGGACGACGACTTCTATCTTGTCGCCGATGGAAGTGAACTCTGAAGGATGCTTGATCTTCTTGGTCCAGCTCAGGTCGCTGATGTGAACGAGTCCGTCTACGCCTTCCTCGAGTTCGACGAAGATGCCGAAGTTGGTGAAATTGCGAACGATGGCTGTATGCTGGCTGTTGATAGGGTACTTTTCGAGGATGTTCTCCCAAGGATCCGCCTTGAGCTGTTTCAATCCGAGGGACATCTTGCGTGCATCGCGGTCCAGGGTCAGGATGACTGCCTCTACTTCGTCGCCGACTTTCAGGAAGTCGCTTGCGCTGCGGAGGTGCAGTGACCATGACATTTCGGATACGTGGATGAGTCCTTCTACGCCCGGCTGGATTTCTACGAATGCGCCGTAATCGGCGATGACGACTACCTTGCCCTTTACCTTGTCGCCTTCCTTCAAGTTAGGATCGAGAGAATCCCACGGATGAGGGGTAAGCTGCTTCAGGCCGAGAGCGATGCGCTTCTTGTCCTGATCGAAGTCGAGTATGACGACGTTCAGCTTCTGGTCGAGCTGGACGATCTCTTCCGGATGGGTTACGCGGCCCCAGGAGAGGTCGGTGATATGGATGAGTCCATCGACGCCGCCGAGGTCGATGAATACGCCGTAGCTGGTGATGTTCTTGACTGTTCCTTCAAGAACCTGGCCCTTTTCGAGATGGCTGATGATCTCCATCTTCTGTGCTTCGAGCTCGGCCTCGATGAGAGCCTTGTGGGATACTACCACGTTATGGAACTCGTTGTTTATCTTGACGACCTTGAAGTCCATCGACTTCTCGACGAACTGGTCGTAGTCGCGGATAGGCTTGACGTCGATCTGGGAACCTGGAAGGAATGCCTCGATTCCGAATACGTCTACTATCATGCCGCCCTTGGTACGGCACTTGATGAATCCCTTGACGATGTCGCCCTTGTCGTAAGCTTCTGTGACCTTGTCCCAGGACTTCATCGAACGAGCCTTCTTGTGTGAAAGAAGGAGCTGTCCTTTCTTGTCCTCGGCGTTCTCCACATAAACTTCAACGGTATCGCCTACCTTCAAAGCATCATTGTAGCGGAATTCGCTGATAGGAATGACGCCTTCGCTCTTGTAACCGATGTTGACGATCACTTCGCGCTTTGTGATTCCTACGACAGTACCTTCGACGACCTCGTCGGTATTGATTTTGGAAAGAGTGTCGCTGTAGCTTTTTTCTTCGGCTTCCTTGTTTGTGTCGACGGCGCCGTCTTTTTCAAAAGCGTCCCAGTCGAACTTGTCCGGATCGACCGATGCGTTGCTCTTGCGTTTTTCTACTGGTTGGATGGGAGCAGATTCCTCAACGAAGGAATCCAGTTTTTCTTCCTGTCCGAGAGCTTTCTGGCCGAGCTGCTCTTCCTCAGGAGTTTGGTTTTCTTTTGCCATAATAATAATTCTTTTGCAATTAAAGAGTTAGACATTATTTATAGACCCTCCGTTCCCGAAGGGAGTGCAAAAGTAGGAACTATTTCTCAATCGCCAAAAAATTATTAGGCAAAAAGTTAGAGCATGTGGCGATGGCGGAAGATCAGGAATGCGCAGAACACCGAAATCAGCATGACGAAGAGAACGATGAAGAAATCCCAGATGCCTCCCACGGACGGGAGTGCCACGTTCATTCCATAGATGCTAGCTATGAGCATAGGCGGAGTGAGAAGCAGGGAGACGAAGGTGAATATCTTCATGATCTTGTTCTGTTCCAGATTGATGAGACCAAGGACAGTATTCTGAAGATACTCAAGTCTTTCAAAGGAGAAATTCGTATGGTTGATGAGGGAGGAAACATCTTTCAGGAGAATATTCATCTTGCTCACCACGTCTCGCGGAAACTTGTCGCTGCGGATTATGGACGAGATCATGCGCTGCTTGTCGACTATGTTTTCACGCACCATCATCGTATTTTCCTGCAGCTGGTTTATGTCCAGGAGGAACTTCTCGCCGACGTTCTCGCCCAGGCTTACACGCTTGCTGTACTGCGCTATCTCCTTTGACATCAGCTCGATCATGTCGGCATCCATATCCACTCGGTTCTCGAGGATGCCGAGCATCACGTGATATCCCGTCGGAAATGCCTTGAAGTTCGTCACGAGCTTGCGCTGGATGTCGGTGAAGCTTCTGAGCGGAGCATTACGGACAGATACCATTATCCCTTCGTGAAGGATGAATGAAACGGATTCCATCGTATACTTCTCAGGCGACGGGATCATGAAGTTGGTATTGACGAATATGGTGGTGTCGTTCTCGGAATAGCGTGATGAGCTTTCGATTTCCTCGGCTGTGGCGCGGGACTGCAGCGTCGTGTCCAGGAAGGCTTCTACAGAACGCTTTTCATCGCCGGACGGAGTGAAGAGGTCGATCCATACGACATCGTCGAGTCCCAGGCTGTCGAGCACGCCTACCGCATCCGCAGTGACTATCTTGCCGTTTGACTTGTAAAAGATATCGACCATTCCCGAGCAAATTAAAGGTTACCGGATCGGAGTCCGCCGCAAAAGTAAGAACTTTTATGCAAAAACGGTATGCTCCAGCAATATTTTGACTCCTATGGCAATCAATATGATGCCCCCGATAAGGTTCGACTTGTTCCCAAGTTTCGGACCTATCTTCTTTCCAAAAAGAAGCCCTGCGCCTGCCGCACAGGCCGTCACGGCGAAGATGGCTGAATGGACGAAAGTCACCTTGTCCTTGACAAGGCTCAGCATGGCCAGGGAAATGCCGACCGCAAGGGCGTCGATGCTCGTCGCTATCGAGCAGAGAGTCAGCTTGCCCACATTCAGCAGGTTCACCGTGTCTCCCCCATCATTCTTGAAACTGTTGCATATCATGCTTCCGCCTATGTAAAGCAGGAGTCCGAATGCTACCCAGTGGTCCCATGCCTCGATGTAGCTCTGTACCGTGCTGCCAAGCAGCCACCCTATCAGAGTGAAGCCCGTCTGGAAAGCGGCAAAGAATAGCAGGATCCTGATTTTTTGCCAGGGAGTGCTGTCCTTTGGAAGGACGATGCCTCCGGCGGCGGTTACCGCGAATGTGTCGAAGCAGAGCGCGAAGGCAAGCAGAAAAAGTTCCCAATAGCTCATTTGACAGCAACTTTCTGAGGGTTGCATTGCTCGGGAAGGCGACAGAGCCACATGCCGAGGAACGACAGCGCGCCATTGACTATGAGCAGGGAGAATCCAAGGTCAAAGCCCCAGAATTTGCGTGAGCAAAGGTTGAATATCAAGCAGATGACAGGTGCAGTGATGGAAATCCAAGGTGCCGCCCCGTCGCGCACCTTCACGTTCGTAAGAATTCCGAAGAAGAATATGCCGAGCAGAGGTCCGTACGTGTATGAGGCCAGCTTGTAGACGAGGTTGATGACGGAGTCGTTGCTTACAAGGAACAGAATGAGAATGATGATGAAGAACAAGGCGGTGAAGCCTGCCTGAACCCACTTGCGGATGCTTTCCTTCTTTTCCTGATGCAGGTCTTCGCGCCTGTTGAAGCCAAGGAAGTCAATGCAGAACGAGGACGTAAGCGATGTGAGAGCGGCTCCGGCGCTCGGATAGGCTGCGGATATGAGTCCTATCAGGAACAGGATTCCCACCCCTACTCCCAGGTAGCGGCTCGCCACAGTCGGAAAGATCTGGTCCGTCTTGACGATGCCCATGGCCTGCATGCCGCCTTTGTCCTGGACGTAAAGGCAGAGCAGTGCGCCCAAGAAGAGGAAGAACAGGTTCACCACCACGATTATGATGCTCGTGGTATACATATTTTTCTGCGCAGCCTTGAGATTCTTGCAGGCGAGGTTCTTCTGCATCATACCCTGGTCCAGGCCGGTCATGGCTATCGTTACGAAAATGCCCGCCAAGAACTGCTTGACGGCGTTAGTCCCGGCGTTCCAGTCCCAATTCAGCCAGGCGGTATAATTTTTCATGCCGTCGATCTGCCAGTTTATGTCCTTCCCGACATAAACGATGGTCAGGATAACTGCCAGGAGCATGAATGTGGTCTGCAGGACGTCTGTCCAGATGATGGTCTTGACTCCGCCCCTGTACGTATAAAGGTATACCAGGGTCAGGAAAACTGCCGTAACTATGCTGAACACTCCTGTATCGCTCAAGGAGCCTTTGGGAACGAACGTGTAAAGCACTACTGCGACCACGAATATCCTGACGGCAGCTCCAAGGATTCTGGACACCATGAAAACGGCAGAGCCGGTCTTTTCAGTAGTCGTGCCGAATCGCTCGGCAAGATATGTGTAGATGGAAGTAAGATGCTTCTTGTAGTAAAGCGGCAGGAGTACCTTGGCGATGACGATGTAGCCTACAACGAAGCCAAGCACCATAGGCATATAAAAGAAATTCTGTGTCCAGACGTTGCCGGGGACCGAGATGAATGTAACCCCCGATATCGACGCTCCGACCATTCCATAGGCCACTATCGGCCAGGGAGCCTTGTGATCGCCAGAGAAGAAAGAATTTGCCCTCAGGGAACGCGTCGTAAGATTCGAGATTATGAAAAGCAGGATGGTGTAAGCCGCAAAGGCGGCAATGAACCAAGTATAAGGAAAATCGTGTGGCATGATGGTTTATAAAGGTTGGAAAGGAGTTCTGTTCTCTATTGACTTCCCCAGCGTCAGGCAGTCTGTGTATTCAAGGTCGTCGCCGAATCCCACTCCGCGGGCAATGGCGGTAACATTGACTTGTATGCCGGAAAGCTTCTTGTAAATATAATAGGAAGTCGTATCTCCTTCGACTCCCGTGCTGAGAGCGAGGATCACCTCCTTGGTCTCATCGAGATCTGCGCGTTCGGTCAGCTTGTCTATCGGCAGGTCGGAAGGCCCTATACCGTCCATCGGAGAAATCACTCCACCCAGTATGTGGTACAGGCCGTGGTATTGACCCGTATTTTCAATGCTGAGCACTTCGCGCAGGCTTTCGACCACGCAGATCATCGACCTGTCCCTCTTGCCATCGGAGCAGAACGGGCAGACGCCGTTGTCGGAGATCATTCCACATTCGGGACAATACCTGATTTCGTCGCGCAGGCGGATGAAAGAGTTCCCGAACTTCTCTACCTTTTCCTTAGGCTGCTTCAGCAGGTACAATGCCAACCTCAGAGCGCTCTTGCGCCCAACTCCGGGAAGGGAGGAGAAAGCGTCCACCGCATCCTTCAAAAGTTCGGAACTGTATTCGTCCGTGTACATCGCTATCCGTTACGCTTCTTGAAGTTGTCCACTGCATTGCGGACAGATCGGTATTTTAGAAGCAGCTCCTGCGCCTCGCCGTGGTCGGCGATGCCAGTCTGTTCCATTATCATCCTTGTGCCTCGCTCAACCAGCTTCTTGTTATTCAGCTGCATGTCGACCATGCTGCTGCCTTTAACGTGTCCCATCCTGATCATTGCAGCCGTGCTGATCATATTCAGGATGAGCTTCTCGGCAGTGCCGGACTTCATCCTAGTGGAGCCGGTCACGAACTCCGGGCCGACCACGGCAGCCATAGGAATCTGTGCAGCCTTGGCAAGGGGAGAATCAGGATTGCAAGTTATTCCGCCTGTCAGGATTCCGCGCTTGCGCGCCTCCTTCACCGCTCCCACCACATAGGGAGTAGTACCCGAGGCGGCGATTCCGACAACGACGTCGTCCTGGTCGACCTTGAACGGCTGCATGTCGTTCCATCCTCCCATCGGATCATCCTCTGCATTCTCGGCAGCCTTCCTCAGCGCCGAGTCTCCTCCTGCGATCAGACCGATGATCAGGTCGTAAGGTGCGCCGTAAGTGGGTGGAATCTCAGAAGCGTCAAGCACCCCGAGCCTTCCGCTGGTTCCGGCGCCGAGATAGAACAGGCGTCCTCCCCTCTTCATCCGTTCGACCAATGCATCGACGAGTTCATCGATCTGTGGAATGCACTTTTCGACAGCCTGAGGGACGGTCTTGTCTTCATTGTTGATGGCAACGAGGAGCTCCTTTGTAGTCATTTCGTCCAGATGGGCGTAGTAAGAAGGTTGTTCGGTGATTTTCATGGTCAGTTTTCAGTGTGGTATTTGACTAAGCCGCCGATCGGAGCCCCAAAAACGGTTCCCATCCGCATTCCGCAATCCTTGACGCATTTAAGCAGATAAGGCTTGAAAACTTCGGCGATGGAACCGACGAAGCTGACAGGATAGCGTCGGTAGTCGTACGCTGTTATGTTCCTCATCAGGAAATCAGTGAAAGAGCTTTCTATCAGTCCGGTCATATACGGATGGTGCTGGAACTCCTCGATGAAAGGCGCAAATGAAGCCAGGAACCTGCTGGGCATAGGCTCGCGGTAGACCTTCTGGACGATTCCTGCATAATCCAGCTTGAATCTCTTCTTGAACTGGTCTTCTACGGCTTTAGGCATCAGGCCCTTGATGTAATCCGACACAAGGCGCTTGCCCATGTCTGCTCCGCTGCCTTCGTCTCCAATTATGAATCCTCCGGCGTGAACGCTGTTCAGGACGGATTCCCCGTCATAGAAGCAGCTGTTGGAGCCGGTCCCGAGAATGGCCGCTATTCCTGCCTGATGTCCCCACAAAGCCCTTGCGGCACCGACTATGTCGGATTCCGCATGACATTCAGCCTTTGGAAACACTTCTTTCAGACATTCCATCAAAGTATTGTAGGCTTCGCCCACGACTCCTGCGCCATAAAAGAAGACCTTGTCGGCATCGCTTCCGCCGTCTACGGCGACGTTTTCCGAAAGAATCCTTATGATCTCCTCCCTTTGGCAATAAACCGGACTTATCCCGGGTGTCCGGACGGGCTTTGCCGTACCGTCGATTGATATTATCATCCAGTCCACCTTTGTGGCACCGCTGTCAGCTACGATTGTCATTATTTCAATTTCTTTTTAGGTTCTGGTTTGACGACTTTCCCGTTCTTCTTCCAGTTCAGCAGGCCTTTGACGGCTATCAGGAACAGGAAGAAATAGAGCACGGCGAAAGGATACATCTTGGTCTGCATGTACATCCAGACTGAAAGGGCATTCACTCCGAACCAGATGTACCACTCCTCTATCCACGACTGGCTGAGCCAATATGTGGCGAGCATGGAGAACGAAGCGCAGAGTGGATCCAGCCATGGGCTGTTGTTGTTCAGTTCGGCAGGGAAAACTTTTGTGTAAAGCCATACGAGGATGAAGAATACGGCTACGGCGATAGCAGTGCTGATGATGGCTTTCTTGGGCTCGATGGGATGGACGATGATCTCCTTGCTGTTGGCAGGCTTTATGCCGGCGGCGGCATTGGCCTTCTCCTCCCTGATCCAGACCATGAATCCGTATATCGCAGCGAAGAAGAAATAGACCTGGATCAGCATGTTGGTGTAAAGGCTCTCGTCCAGATAGACTATGAAGCATGCAATCGAAGAGACGGCCCAAACGACCCACATCCATTTGTTGTGGTAAACCTGAAGGATTACATAGACGAAGCAGATCAGCGCTGCGCATATTTGGAACCAAAAGTCAAAGCCGCCCATAATTTAAAATGAATAAGTGCACTTGAACGAGAAATAACGTCCCGCCTGAGGGAAGAAGCCGTCCTCGATGTACGAGGTTCCGCTCTCCTTGAAGAGTGCCCTGTAAACCCAAGCTTCAGAGCAATATTTCTCGCCAAGTAAATTGTTTGCAAAAATAGACAATTTTAGGGAACTTTTTTCAAATGCGTCCTTGCCTTTGAAATTAAGCGAATACGATGCGGCAGCGTTCAAGACGGAGTAAGGGTCCAGCATCCTGTCTGCAGAAGAGGTATTGTCGTAATACTGTTTCCCGACGTGCTTCAAATTGGCAGAGATGTCAAGTCCTGAGGCAGGAGTATAGGTCAGCATGGCCATGCCGATAAGGCTTGGCGAAAGTATGAGGTCGGTCTTGTCATAGTATTCACGCTTCTGGGCGAGAGCGTTCCAGTCGCTGTCATTGTCGTAGGTGTCGACATAGCAGCTGTAGCCGAGGATCTTGTTCATGCTGAGCGTCACATTGGCTTCGGCGCGGAGCCTTGGGGTGATCGAGGCGGCGGCAGTCACCTCTACGCCTCTCCTGAAGCTGCGGGCAACGTTTTCCTTGATGGTGTACCCGCTTTCCGACAGCCTGCCTGTGGCGACTAGCTGGTCCTTGTACTCCATGTCGTAGAAATTGATCCCGACAGCGTACTTGGAAGTGGCGAGCCTGTATCCGAGCTCGAAGTCAATCATCCTTTCAGGACGGATCGAGTCGCCCTGGTTCGACTTTATGGACTCCTTTATGTCGTCGCGGCTGGCCTCCTTGTGGCCGAGGGAAACCGAAGCATAGACGGAGCTGATTCGGCTGAGATCGAACGAAAGGCCCGCCTTCGGGTTGAAGAAGAAGTATTTTCTGGAATATTCCATGTCTGTCATGTCAGAGTCGGTACCGCTCATGTCGTACGATATGCGGCGGGCCTGCAGGTCTGCATAGAGGTTCAATCGACTGTCATAGACGGCTTTCTCAACGCGGCTGAAGAAGTTCAGCTCGCGTTTCAGCCCAGTGTTGGAATACCATTCGTAATCGTCTGCGATGTTATCGTTGTATTTTGACCAGGCTATCCTTCCGAAATGAAGGCCGTTGTAAATCGAAGCGTTCAGGCCGCTAGTCCACTTTCCACCTTCGAAAAGCCGGTCGACATTCAATGATAAGCTCAGGAACTCATTGTCCATCTTCTTTCTGGTGATGAAGTCCGACTTCTTGTAGGTCGTTCCGCCGACTGTCTGTGATGAGAGTCCGTAGGCAGAGAATTTCTTGTTGTAGTTGTACTGCTCATAGAATCCCGTCCCGCGCGTATAATGGAGTGTGGTAGAGATGAAGAAGTTTTCATTGAATTCGTGGGAGTAGAAGAGCTGAAGATGGTGCTGTGTGTAGTTGTCGCTCTCATTGCCGTAGTAGCGCCGGTTGCCCTGGTCATCGTAGTATTCTCCGGCTGAATTGTAAGTGCGGTTGGTGGCAAGCGAGTCCTTCGGAACTCCGTTCCAGGTAATGCCCGTGTGCTGCTTGCCAAGAATGTAAACCAGCTTCACAATGTCGTTCCTTCCCATCCATCCGGTCTGTATCAGGGCAGATCCGACTCTGCCCCATGCGTTCCTGATATATCCGTCAGTCCTGTTGTATGAAAAGTCGGCATCTAAGAACAATCCGTTCTTCAGCCTTCCCGTTCCGGCTCCTGCCAAGACAGAAAACGAGTTGTAGGAGCCATAGCCGGCCTCGAACCTTCCATACGGCTCGCTTCCGGCAGCGAGCGTCTGCATGTTCACGCTCGCTCCGAATGCTCCCGGCCCGTTGACCGAAGTCCCGAGCCCCCTCTGGAGCTGCACGGACTGAAGCATCGAAGTCAGCGACGGAATGTTCACCCAGAACACCTCCTGGCTTTCGGCATCATTCAATGTAACGCCGTTCAGCGTCACATTGATTCTGGTGCCGTCGCTCCCGCGCACCCGCATCCTGCTGTAACCGAAGCCGGTGCCTCCTTCGGTCATGGTAACTACGGAAGGCTGCAGTGACAATGCCATCGGCAGCGAGGCATCCGGCTCCACTGCCTTCAAGGCATCACTGGTCACAGTCGTGTGGGCCACAGGAGTCTTGCTGTCGGCGCGATATGCGCTTACAACCACGCTGTCAAGGCGTTCTATCCTGTCATCGTTTTTGTCAGGTCCGGCTGCCTGGCCATAGGTTAACGCCGGAATCATCGCGAATGCGATGAAAAAGAAAATTTTTCCTTTCATTTTTTTCCTCCGTCAGAATTGTCTGTCTCAGGTTCAAGGGTCTTATCTCAGCATCCTCCGCAAGGCGAAGGCAGCACCCCTAAATGATGATGATCGACTGATTTTGTTTTGCTTGTTATTACTTTATTTCTTGAAGTTTAATCCTATACATTCTCGGCCAATATTTTCCAGTGAGGTAAATATCGCCTGTGGCGCTGTTCAGCGCAATTCCGTTCAGCACGTCGGTGCTGCTGTTCCTCAACGTGTCGGGCAGCAGGCCCTCGCAGTCTATTATGCCTGTAACATTCCCGCTTTCCGGATCTATGATGACGATATAGTCCTGAGTATAAACGTTTGCCCAGATCTTGCCGTCTATCCATTCAAGCTCGTTGAGGTAATTCACCGGTTTGCCGTCAAGCTTCACCTTTATCTCCTTCTTTACTGCAAACGACTCCCCGTCGACAATGAGGATGGATGAGGAACCGTCGCTCGCATAAAGTCTCTTACCGTCAGTGGTGAGCCCCCACCCCTCGTGAGTATTGCCGCACTGTCCCAAGAGCCTGAAGGTCGCAGGATCATATACCAGCACCTTGTGTTCCTGCCAGGTCAGGACGTAGAGCCTGCCGTTGAAAATGCAGGAGCCCTCCCCGAAATAGCGGCTGTCCAGATCCTGCCTGCGAATTGCATTGCCTGAAGCAAGGTCGACTTCGCGAAGCGTCGATTCGCCGTACTGCCCCGTGCTCTCATAGAGCTTACCTCCGTTGAAGAACAGCCCCTGGGTATAGGCGGAACGGTCGTGAGGCAGCACCTGCTCGACTTTGACCCTGTAACGCCTTACCTCCTTGGAAGAGGCGGTACAGGAGATGAAGCCCAGCAATGATGCTGCAGCGAGCATTGACAGGAATATGGTCTTACTTCTTTGCATCCCTCCCGTGCTTATGCTTCAATGCAGCCGCCACGAATGCGCAGAAAATAGGCTGCGGATGTTCAGGAGTGCTCTTAAGCTCCGGATGGAACTGGACTCCGATGAAGAAAGGATGAGACGGTATCTCCACTATCTCCACAAGGCCCGTGTCAGGATTGTGGCCGCTGGCCTTCATGCCATGCTTCTCTATTATGTCCAGATACTTGTCGTTGAACTCATAGCGGTGGCGGTGGCGCTCGCTTATGTCCTGGGATCCGTAGATCCTGTATGCCTGCGTCCCCTTGTCGATATGGCACTTGTAAGCGCCAAGACGCATTGTCCCTCCCTTGATGGTCAGCGACTTCTGGTCTTCCATCAGGTCGATGACCGGATCCGGGGTCTCCGGATCCATCTCAGTGGACGCGGCTTCCTTCAAGCCGCAGACGTCGCGGGCGAATTCGATGACAGCCATCTGGAGTCCCAGACATATTCCGAAAAAAGGAACGTTGTTCTCGCGTGCATACTTGCAGGCCAGTATCTTTCCTTCAAGGCCTCTCTCTCCGAAACCTGGCGCGACCAGGATTCCGTCATACGGCGCAAGCTGTCCGGCCAGGTTCGCATCGGCAAGCTCGTCTGCCTGGACGTAATGGACGTGCACCTTGGCCTCGTTTGCGGCTCCAGCATGGACAAAAGACTCCAAGATGGACTTATAGGCATCCTGAAGCTCCACGTACTTGCCCACTACGGCGATGTCCACATCGTCCTTCGGGTTGTAGAGCCTGCCAAGGAATGATTTCCAATTCGCAAGGTCGGGGTCGGGAGCATTCTTGATGCCGAACTTCTCGAGCACGATCTTGTCTAGCCCCTCATTATACATCTGCAGGGGAACTTCGTAGATCGAAGGAGAGTCCATGCACTCGATTACGGCATTTTCCTTCACATTGCAGAACAAGGCGACCTTTCTCTTCAATGAATCGTACAGAGGATGGTCGCAGCGGCAGACGATTATGTCCGGCTGGATTCCATACTCCTGCAACTGTTTGACAGAGTGCTGCGTCGGCTTCGTCTTCAGTTCCTTGGCAGCGCTCAGGTATGGGATGAGTGTCAGATGGATCGTGACTATGTCGTCGTCAGGAAGCTCCCAGTGGAGCTGGCGCTCGGCTTCAATGAACGGCAGGGATTCAATGTCCCCCACCGTGCCTCCGATCTCCGTCAGAACCACATCGTACTTTCCGGTCTTTCCTAGGAGCAGCATCCTCCGCTTGATTTCGTCGGTTATGTGTGGAACCACCTGCACCGTCTTTCCCAGGTAGGCGCCTTCGCGCTCCTTTTCAATGACTGTCTTATAGACCTTTCCGGTTGTGACGTTGTTCGCCTTTGAAGTATAAACGCCCAAAAAGCGTTCATAATGCCCAAGGTCGAGGTCGGTCTCGGCCCCGTCTTCGGTGACATAGCATTCGCCATGCTCGTAAGGATTCAGAGTGCCTGGATCGATGTTGATGTAGGGGTCGAATTTCTGGATGGTGACTCTCAGCTTTCTGGCTTGCAGCAACTTAGCAAGCGAAGCAGTCAGGATGCCCTTACCAAGGGAAGACGACACCCCGCCTGTAACGAAAATATATTTTGTATCCATTTGAAAAAAGGTTTCTCTTTACAGGGCTACAAAGTTATATTAAATTTCGTTATGGAAAAATATTAACTTTGCATGTTTAAGAAATCGATCAACTCTCAGCCGAAATGTATTCAAGCTATAAAGAACAGCACCTGGTCAAATGTTATGAGGTGGACTCGATGAAGAAATTCAAGGCATCCGCTTTCATGAACGAAGCCCAGGAACTGGGAGGCCTTCACGCCAACCTTCTCGGAGAAGGCTACAAGAACCTTATAAGGAAAGGCAACGTCTGGGTCATCTGCAGGGCGCACGTCATTTTTCTCGACCCTCCCACATGGGGCGACGAAGTATGCCTTGAAACATGGCACAGATGTCAGGACGGCGTCTTTTCCATCCGCGATTACGAAATGACATCGCAGGACGGCCGGAGGCTGATAGTCGCCACCACCTCATGGGTCATAATGAACATGGACACCCGCAAGCTTCAGCGCCCTGACAGGATTCTCGGAGACGAGACCCTGCGTCAGCTCAACCCGGACAGGGTGGCAGTACAGGAATTCTGCGGCAGAATCCAGCCTTTCGAAGGACTCGAACTTGTTCAGCACCACCAGATCCGCATCTCCGACATCGACTACAACCTGCATGCGAACAACGCCCGCTATCTCGAATGGACCATGGACTGCCTGGACCCGGATATTCTGCAGAAGAACGCCATAGCCGAATTCAGGATAAGCTTCAACACAGAATCCACTCTCGGAGAGATAGTCGACATGTACCGCGTCCAGACCGGAGAACTCGAATTCTACGTCGAAGGCCGCCACGATGACAAGGACATATTCCAGATAATAATCAAATTCAAGGAAAAGTGAATCCAAAGACATTCTACCTTGTCCTCGTAACCATGACAGTCCTTGCTGTAGTGGTATTCGTAGCCCTGCAATATTACAAGGCCGGATACGGCTTCCTCCGCACAAAGAACTGGGGCCCTTCGATTCCCAACAGGATCGGCTGGTTCATTATGGAAGTCCCTGTCTTCATCCTCCTGCTCTTCCTTCTCGTCAAATCCGAAAGGCCCATAACAATCTGCCTGATAGTCATCACCTGCATCTTCGAGATGCACTATTTCCAGAGGTCCTTCGTCTTCCCATTCCTAATACGCGGAAAGAGCACGATGCCTATTTCCATCATCGTGATGGGCATGGTCTTCAACAGCGTAAATGCTTACATGCAAGGCGGATGGCTCTATTTCTTCAGTCCCGATCGGATGTACGTGAACTCCTGGCTTTACTCTCCACAGTTCATCATCGGAACCATCATCTTCATCTTCGGCTTTTACATCAACATCCAGTCCGACTACATCATCCGCCACCTCCGCAAGGAAGGAGACGACACCCACAAGCATTACATTCCATATGGCGGAATGTTCAAATACGTCTCCTCGGCAAACTATTTTGGCGAAATCACCGAATGGGTAGGCTTTGCCATCCTCTCCTGGTCACCTTCCGGACTGGTCTTCGCCGTCTGGACCTGCGCCAACCTCGTCCCGCGTTCAAACAGCCTCTACGAGAAATACGCTGAAGAATTCGGCGAAGAATTCACCAAGCTTAACCGCAAGCGCGTCATACCTTTCATTTATTGACAGCCTTTAATCATGGAAAGCAAGCTCTTTACTCCTTATGCTTTAGGCCCGGTAACCCTACGCAACAGAATAATCAGGTCGGCGGCATTCGAGGGAATGTGCCCCGGGAACCGCCCATCGCAAGAGCTATACGACTACCACACCGCAGTCGCCAAGGGAGGCGTTGGAATGACCACAGTCGCTTATGCCGCAGTCTGCCGCAGCGGACTCTCCTTCGAGCGCCAGCTGTGGATGCGCAACGAAATCATTCCCGACCTCAGGCACCTCACGGACGGCATCCACGCCGCCGGTGCCAAGGCCTCCATCCAGCTCGGACATTGCGGCAACATGTCCCACAAGTCTCTCTGCGGATGCATACCTTACGGAGCTTCTGCAGGAGTGAATATATACGCATATACCCCGGTCCACAGGATGAACGATAAGGAAATCGAAGAGGTTGCCGACGCTTACGGCAACGCAGTCCGCATTGCCATTGAAAGCGGTTTCGATGCAGTCGAAATCCACGCTGGACATGGGTACCTGATTTCACAGTTCCTCTCTCCATACACGAATCACCGCCGCGACAAGTTCGGCGGCAGCCTGGAAAACAGGATGCGATTCATGGACATGTGCATGAAATACTGTGTCCAGGCATCAGCAGGCAGAGTTGCAATGACCGTCAAGACCAACGTCCGCGACGGTTTCAAGGGAGGCATCGAGCTTCCGGAATGCATCAGGGTGGCTCAGCGGCTCGAAGAGGATGGAGCCCAGGCATTGATCCTTACAGGCGGCTTTGTCAGCAAGGCTCCGATGTACGTCATGCGCGGAGACTTCCCTGTCGGCGCCATAACTCACTACATGCCGGCTCGCCAATGGTGGCTCAAGCTCGGAGTAGGAATGTTCGGACGCGCCATGGCACCCACAGAGAAGTTCAGGGAAAATTATTTCCTGCCTCTCTCGGAGCAGTTCATAGGAAAAGTCAAGGTTCCCCTCGTCTACGTCGGGGGAGCTGTTTCAAGAAAGGGAATGGATGCCCTGATAGACAAAGGCTTCGACCTAGTCGAGATGGCCCGTCCTCTCATCAGGGACACTGATTTCGTCAAGAAGCTGAAAGATGGTGACGACAGTGTCTGCTCCACCTGCGAACACACCAACTTCTGCATAGGAAGGATGTATAACCTTTCCATGCAATGCTACACGACCTGCGAGGACATCACTCCAGCCCTCCGCCGCGAGGCAGAAAAAAGCGCGGCAAGTCAGCGCAAATAAGCGTCTTCCTGCCGCGCAATGCGGAATGATCAAAAGAAAGGCAAGATTATAAGCCGGATTCTGTACCGCGCCCTAAAGTGCGGCGTCTGCCATTTATCTGACGCAGCCTACCCCCCGGCATCGGACGAGCAGCCCTTGACTGCCGGTATATGTGGCCTTGCAGAAGGCGGGGCCGGCACTTTGTGCGTCGCCGCACAAAGTCGGAGTCTCTTGCGCTCCGTTCTCACCCTTACCCTTTCGGGCGGTTGTTTTCTTCCCGGTGCCCCACAAGCTTTCGCCCGTCTGTGATTTCCACAGCGCCCTGCCCTATTCTGTCCGGACTTTCCTCCATGAATTTCTCCACGGCGGCAGACCGTCTTGCCTTGTGCCGCAAATGTACGCGAAAAATGATTAAGTTTGCGAATCAATTGAAAACTACAAATAGATGAAATCGTACAAGTACATATTCATTGCACTGTCTATCATCATATTCGCTTCGGCAAGCAGCTGCACGGAGGTCATACCGCCTTACACTCCTCCCGGGAAGGACACTACCACCACTCCCACCATCACCATAGCCGAAGGCATCACTTTCGCTCCGACAAAGCCCAACGCAGACAGTTCGTGCGTAATTTACTTCAAGGCGGCCAAGACTTCCGCCCTGTACGGTTATACTGGAGACGTATATGCCCACATCGGCGTCGTCGACGGCACCACATGGATGTTCGTCCCTGCCGGCTGGACCACGAACATCGCAAAGTGCAGGATGGACACCGCTGGGACGAACACCTGGAAACTGAAGATCAATCCTACCCTTCGCGAATGGTTCGGCTCCGGCACAACCGCCGTTTCCAAGATAGGAATTGTCATCAGGTCATCCGACAGCTCGAAGAAAGGGCTTGAAAACGACACATTCTGCTCCGTAACGGACAAGAAATACGCATTTACGCCAGGAACCGTGACCTACGCCAAAATGCCTTCCGGCCTCGATTACGGAATCAATGCAACCTCCGGCTCCTCTGAAGCCACCCTGGTGCTCTACGACAAGGACACCAAGGGAAACTGCAAGGACTACTGCTATGTCATAGGCAACTTCAACGACTGGAAGCTCGACGACAAGTACATGCTCAAGCGCGACAAGGATGCCGGCTGCTGGTGGATTTCACTGACCGGCCTTGATCCTTCGAAAGAGTATGAATTCCAATACTATATCGGAACTGCCTCCGACGGCGGAATGCGTCTTGCCGACCCATACTCCGAGAAAGTGCTGAGCTCGGACGACTCGTACATCCCTTCCAGCACATATCCGAACCTTACAGCCTATCCTTCCGGAACTTCTGGTTACGTCACCTGTTTCACCATCGACAGGACCGCCTACAACTGGCAATATCCAGACTTCAAGATATCCGATCCAAACGACCTTGCCATCTACGAGCTGCATCTCCGCGACTTCTCGTCCACAAGCGACCTCAACGGGGCCACCAACCACCTTGACTATCTCAAGTCTCTTGGGATCAACGCCATAGAACTGATGCCGGTCCAGGAATTCGAAGGCAACGACAGCTGGGGCTACAACCCTTGCTTCTATTTCGCCCTCGACAAGGCCTACGGCACTCCGGACATGTACAAGGCATTCATCGACAAATGCCATTCCATGGGAATAGCTGTCTTCTTCGACGTAGTCTACAACCAGGCTACGGGCTCCTGCCCTCTCGCAGCCCTCTACTGGGACTACACAAACAGCAAGCCTTCATCGACCAATCCTTGGTTCAACACGGACGCACCTCATCCTTACAGCGTCTTCTGCGACTTCAACCACGAATCGGCTCTTACCCGTGCATTCGTTAAGCGCAGCATCAGGTACCTTCTGACCGAATACCACGTCGACGGCTTCCGCTTCGACCTCACCAAGGGCTTCACGAACAAGTCCTCCACTGAATCCACTGCAAGCAATTACGACGCAAGCAGAATCGCCATCCTGAAGGATTACCACTCGGCCATCACTTCGACAAATCCGAATGCCGTGATGATCTGCGAGCATTTCTGCGACATCAGCGAGGAGAGGGAGCTTGCCAACGACGGGATGAAAGTCTGGAACAACCTGAACGACTCATATTGCCAGTCAGCCATGGGCTACTCGGAAAGCAGCTCGTTCTCAGCCCTTTGGGCTGGAACAGCAAGGCCTTTCGGCAGTCAGGTCGGCTATATGGAAAGCCACGACGAAGAGCGGACTTCCTACAAGCAGACAGCTTATGGAATAAGCAGCATAAAGTCCTCACTTTCGACGAGGATGAAGCAGGAGCAGTGCAACGCAGCCTTCTTCCTCACAGTTCCGGGTCCGAAAATGGTCTGGCAGTTCGGAGAGCTTGGATACGACATAAGCATTGACCAGAACGGCCGCACAGGCAAGAAGCCCCTGCATTGGGAGTATTACAACGACCCTCTGCGCAAGAGCCTCTACGACACTTGCTCTAAGCTGTTGAAGTTCCGTTCCGACCATCCCGAATTCTTCTCCTCCGATGCAGTCTTTAGCTGGAAGGTTGCGGTTTCGAACTGGAGCGCTGGCCGTTTCATCAGCTGCGCCTCCTCGGACGGTTCGAAGGCATTCGAAGTTGTGGGAAATTTCGATGACGCCTCGCACGACCTGAGCGTTGCATTGCCTTCAGCAGGCACATACACTGAATATTTCTCTAACGACACATTAAACGCAAGCGCCGAAACTGTGACAGTCACAGTCCCGGCACACGAGTTCAGGCTTTATGTAAAGAAATAGCCTAAAGGCTGTCACCGAAGTCCTTGCGGAATTTGGTGACGATCTTTGCAGGCCAGTCCGAAGTTGGTTCCATCCTTCCGAGGAAGAAGCGGAGAACTTTCGGTTCGTAAGTCCACCTCAAGCCTCCGATCAGTTCGCGATTTTCGTGAAGCCAATACAGGCGGTCGATGACATACTTGATTTGTGACAGCGTGAACACACGGCGAGGAACCGCAAGTCGAAGAAGTTCCATGTCCGCCATCTTTTCGACTCCGTTTTCATCGCGGACGCTGGACATGGTTCCGCGTTCCATTCCGCGGATGCCTCCGCAGAGGTATAGTGCGCAGGACAAGGCTGCTGCAGGGTATTCATCCTGCTTCAGGTGATCGCAGAATCCGCCGGCATCGATGTGGGCTCCGAGAACTCCTGCAGGTTGGACCATTGGCACTCCAAGTTTCACTGCATTGTCAACCAAGTATTTGATGAATTCTACGCTCTGGCTTATGATGGTCTCGTCAGTGGTCTCGTAGATTCCGACTGCCATAGCCTCGATTTCGCGGACGGACATTCCGCCGTATGTGAGGAATCCCTCGTATTCCGGAATCAGCGGCGCCATCATGTCGAACAGGTCCTGACGGTTTGTGCAGATGCCGCCGCCGCGTGAAGATGTCAGCTTGCGGGCGGAGAAGTAGACGACGTCTGCAAGGCCTGTCATCATCTTGAGTATCTCTGACATAGGATTCTGCTGCCACTGCTTCTCGCGAACCTTGATCAGATATGCGTTCTCTCCGAGAAGACTGGCGTCCATGACGACAAGAAGTCCGTAATGGTCTGCCACCTGACGCACTTCCATAAGGTTCTTCATCGAGAACGGCTGTCCTCCGATGAGATTCGTTGATGCCTCCATCCTGATGAAAGGAATGTTCTTAGGACCAACTTCTTCAATGCATGCCTTCAGCTTGTCTATGTCCATGTTGCCCTTGAAAGGATTGTCGGAGACGATGTCGGTTGCACCGTCGCAAAGCAGTTCGCGAACCGATGCGCCCTGCTCCATGACATGGGCAAGGAACGTCGTAAAGTGATAGTTGCAGGGTATGACATCCCCCTTCTTGATGAAGGCCTTGGCCAGAATATGTTCCGCAGCGCGGCCCTGGTGGCAAGGAAGAAGGAGTTTCTTCCCGAGTACGTCGATGATTCCCTGATGGAAGCGTTCGAATGACTGCGATCCGGCATAAGCGTCGTCAGCCCTCATCATTCCGGCCAGTTGGTTGTCGCTCATCGCGTTGCATCCGCTGTCGGTCAGCATGTCGAGGTAGATGTCCCTGGTTGAAAGCTGGTAGTCGTTGAAAAACGCTTCATTGATGGCGTCATAGCGGCGCTCGATCGGCACGAGGTTGAGCTTTTGGACGATGCGGACTTTGTGGAGTTCGAGAGGAATCTGTTCGCCTGAGAAAAATTTGACTTGTTGCATTGTAGTGATAAATTAAGTTGTTATTTGATATAGTCGAGTCTTTGGCATAAAAAAACCTCCCTGCCGCTTTTCGACAGGGAGGTGTATTTTCATCATTATTACACGACTATCGTTCAAGCGGCCTTTGGAGCAGTTTGCAATAGCAGTAATAATAATATGATCTCGTTGTTGTCATTCCGATACAAAAGTAGAGAAAAAATCCTGCCGTTGTCCAGTCTATTTTGTAAAATATTTGAATTTTTTCTCAAAAGCATCCTTATACTGGTCGGAAATAGGTATGTAATTCTTTCCAAACACTATTCGGTTGCGCTCTATAAACTTGATTTTATTGACGTTGACTATGAAAGACCTATGGACTCTGACAAAGTTTGAATCTGGAAGTATGTCCTCTATCGACTTCAGGCTCATCAGCGTCTGGACAGGCGCCTCGCCGTTGTCGGTATGAATCAGGATGTAATCCCGCTGTCCTTCCACGAAAGTGATGGCATCAAGGTCAACGACCTTCTGCCTGTAGTCGGATTTCACCACAATGCTCTTCAAGGTAGGCTGCTGGGCGGAATTTGTCGGCCGGGCAGGAGCCTCATTAGCCTTTGCATTGAGTTCGAACCACTTGCAGGCTTTGTTCGCGGCAGTCAGGAACTCCGCATAGCTGAAAGGTTTAAGCAGATAATCCACTGCATTGACCCTGAATCCTTCGATTGCATATTTGTCGAAAGCGGTAGTGAAGATGACCATGGTGCCATCGAGCATCTTGGAGAGTTCAAGCCCGTTTATCTGGGGCATCTGAATGTCCATGAAAGCCAGGTCCACGCGGTTCGTTCGTACGGCGTTCAAAGCCTCGATTGCGCTGCTGCACTTGGCTGTCAGTTCCAGAAAAGGAGTACGCCCTATGTAATCGACGAGAAGGTTCAGTGCCAGAGGCTCGTCATCGACTGCTATGCATTTCATCTTGTCCATCAGTTTCTGCAAATATAAGAATTATAATGTCGCGGTCAACTCAGGCTGATGCTCAAGTCGGCCAGATATACATCCCTTTCCACCCTGTGATTATAGATGTGCTCATGCGGATAGATGAGTCCCAGGCGCTTCTGGAGGTTTTCAATGCCTATCCCGCTGCCGCTCCGATCATTGTCAGCCTTTGGAAAGTTGCTGTTCCTGACGACGCAGCGCACCGTCCCTTCCTGCAACTTGATCGAAATGTCGATGAAGGAAGGCTCGTCCTGCGAGACTCCGTGCTTGAAGGCATTCTCTACCAACGACATGAATATCAGAGGGGCCACCATCATGCTGCTGTCAGTCTCAGGAATGTCCACCGTCAGCTTGACTTTGTCGGTCAGACGGAGCTTCATAAGGTCGATGTAGCTCCGCATGAAGGCCAGCTCGTTTTTGACAGGGACTTTGTCCTGATTGTTCTCGTACAACACATATCGCAATATCTTGCTGAGTTCAAGTATGCTTTCCTGTGCTTTCCCTGGATTGGTGGACATAAGCGAATAAATGTTGTTGAGGGTGTTGAAGAGGAAATGCGGATTCAGCTGGCTCTTCAGGTTCTTCAGTTCGGTCTCGCTCGCGACAGCCTCCATCTTGGCCTTCTCCTGTTCGGCCTTGGACCACTCCATAGTCATCCTTACGCCAAGAGCAAGAGAGGCGACCAGAGCCATGAGAACTACGTCGCGAAGCGCAAACTGCCATACAAATCCCTGCTCGCGAGGCGGTTTAGGGAAATCAGGCATCATGTTGGCAAAATAGAAATGATGCCACACTTGGAGCAAGGCGGCCACTGCCACGACAAGTACTATATTGATGGCAATGTATCCCGCCATATTCTTGGTAGTGATATATTTGGGAATGAGTACCAAAAAATTGAGATAAAAGACCGCCACATACGCCGCCATCGGTATTGCGAATCCCCAATATCCTGCCCAGCTGAGCTGATGGGTGGCGCGGGGATTGATGAGAAGCGGCAGGGTGAAGACAATGATGCAGGCCAGTACATTTATCAGGACGTAGAGGGATTTCATCCTTCCACGACCATCCTCTTGGACCTTGATATCGTCGTTCATGCTTTTCATAGTGCAAATATATAGTTATTCGTATCTTATCGCATCGATAGGATTCAACTTGGATGCTTTCTTTGCAGGATACCATCCGAAGAAGATGCCGGTGAAAACGCAGACGAGGAACGAAAGTATGATGGAGAAGGCTGAAACCGACGTTGGTGTTCCAAGCATTGAAACGACTTTCGCCGCCGCTATTCCGAGCACTACCCCTATCACCCCACCGAGAACGCTGATGATTATGGCTTCGATCAGGAACTGTACCAATATGTAGCGACCCTTAGCGCCGATGGCCATTCTGAGGCCGATTTCACGAGTACGCTCAGTGACGGACACATACATAATGTTCATGATCCCGATGCCGCCTACGATCAGAGATATTCCGGCTACGCACCCCAGCAGGACAGTGAGCATATCCATTACGGAGCTCATGGTCTTCAGCATTTCCTGCTGCGAACGGACGTTGAAGTCGTTCTCCTGACCGATCTGGATATCGTGGTTTATCTGCAGGATCTTGGTTATCTCGCTGATTGCCTGATCGGAATACTCTTCAGCTATCGCAGAGGCATGAATGCCGTTAAGGTAAGTGATGGCAAGTATCCTTTTCTGTACTGTCGTGTAAGGAGCTATAAGAAGGTCGTCCTGGTCCATGCCCATGGAGTTCGATCCCTTGGAGGCAAGAACGCCGATGATCTTGAAAGGAATGGAATTGAAGCGGATGACCTTTCCGATCGGGTCCTCTCCTTTCTTGAAGATGTTGTCGACCACTGTCTTTCCTATCACGCAGACTTTTGCACTTGTCTTGATGTCCTCATCGGTGAACATGGTCCCGGTCTGAACAGAATAGCTGTGGATGTCCAGATAGTCCTGGTTGACGCCATATATCGATGTAGGCGTGTTCTCGTTCGAATAGATGCACTGCCCGCTGGCATTTACGACAGGGGATATCTTGGCGAGGTAGCTGGTCTCGTTCTTTAGGCTGTTGTAGTCGGACATCTTCAACGTCTGCATGCTGGATGCGCTCTGGCGGACTCCGCCGAACTGGCCGTTTCCCGGCATTACCATGATGACGTTAGTGCCCATCGAGCCTATTTCGTTTCGGATGCTCTGTTTGGAGCCTGTACCTATTGCCAGCATGGCTATGACTGCTGCGACGCCTATGACGATGCCAAGCATGGTCAGGAACGTGCGCATCCTGTTGTTCTTCAAAGCCTTTAGTGCTATCTTGAATAAATTGCCGTAATTCATTGTAATTCCTCCTATTGTTGGTCGTCCACAGGCAGGGTGTCAAGCACCGCCCTGGCGGATTCGATATGGTCGTTCTCTGCGTCGCCGATGATGTGTCCGTCCCTGAGCGTTATCGTACGCGTGGAGAACTTTGCAAGTTCGGGATTGTGGGTCACGAAAACAATGGTCTTCCCTTCGTCGTGAAGCTTCTGGAAAAGGACCAGGATTTCGTAGGAAGTGCGGGAATCCAGATTGCCTGTCGCCTCATCGGCGAGAATGATCACGGGGTCGTTCACAAGCGCCCTGGCAATCGCCACGCGTTGCTGCTGACCTCCTGAGAGCTGGTTGGAGAAGTGCATCATGCGGTCTTCCAGACCGACCTCTATCAATGCCTTCTTCGCCCTTTCCTTGCGCAGCTGGCTGCTCACCGAACGATTGTAGAAAAGCGGAAGTTCCACATTCTCCACCGCCGTCGTCTTTGGAAGCAGGTTATAGTTCTGGAAGATGAATCCGATTTTCCGGTTCCTCAGGGTAGCCCGGTCGTCGTTGCCGATGCTCTTCACATTGACTCCATCGAGGAAATAGCCTCCGGAGGTGGCGACATCGAGGCATCCCAAGATGTTCAGGAGAGTGGATTTCCCTGATCCGCTAGACCCCATGACCGTCACGAACTCGCCGGAATTGATGGTGAAGGATATGCCTCTCAGCGCCCTTACTGTCTCGTCACCGACTATGAAGTCGCGATGCAAATCCGTTATTTTAATTATTTCGCTCATTATTAGAGTCTTGATTATTTTGTCCTGACGTTGTTCCCGCCATTCGGACGCTTGGGCATGAATGGACTGGATGAACCGCTCTGCTTGGATGTGTCAACCGCCTTTTGCGACTGCGAGTTCACGGAAGTCCCGATGACTACCCTGTCTCCGGCATTGATGCCTTCAGTGATTTCAGTCTTGATTCCGTCTGTAACGCCCGTCTTGACTTGTATGTTCTGAAGCGTGCCGTCCTGCTTCATGACCCATACCGCCTTGTCATACTGGCTTTCGGGATATCCGTCAGGCGTGAAGATCAACGCTTTTTGAGGAACGGTAAGGACGCTGTCCTTATCCATTATATATATGGTTACGTTTGCAGTAAGTCCCGGCATGAGGATAAGGTCAGGATTCGGAGCGTCGATGACGACTTCATAGGTGACGACGTTGGAAGTTGTCGTTGCAAGCAGGCGGACCTGTGTGACTGAACCCTTGAAAGTCTGGTCGGGGAATGCATCGACCGTGAAGTCAACGTTCTGGCCAGCCTTTACCTGTCCGATGTCTGCCTCGTCCACGTCGGCCACTACCTGCATCTTCTTGAGATCCTGCGCTATGGTGAAGAGCGTAGGTGTGCTGAACCCTGCAGCCACGGTCTGGCCTTCATCCACGGCGCGCGAAAGCACGACCCCGTCGATAGGAGAATAGATCCATGCATAGCTAAGATTCTTGACTGCCTTCTGATATGCCGACTGCGATTGTGCATACTGGTACTTGGAGCTCAGGTAGCTGCTTTGGGCGCTTTCGTAATCCGAAGCTGCAATGAGCCCTTTGTCATACAATCCTTTCTGGCGGTTATAGTTGCTCTCCTGATACTCGTATGAAGCCTTTGAAGAGTTCAGGCTTGCCTTGGAAGATTCCACTTCCTGCTGCAGGACGGAGCGGTCAAGCTCGGCCAGAAGCTGTCCCTTCTTAACGACGGAATTATAGTCAACGTATATCTTGTCGATGATTCCCGAGACCTGTGTGCCGACCGAAACCTCCTTGATAGGTTCGATGGTCCCGGTCGCGTCTACGCTCTTGGTGATTCTGCCAGGCTCGACCGTTTCGGTCAAGAAAGTCAGCTTTGTATTCTTCTTGCCTTTTCCGGCAAGTTTCACGATCAAAAAGACTATCGCAGCAGCCGCGATGCAGCCGAGGATGATCAGAAGTGTCTTTGTGCCTTTTTTCATATTGCTATTATTTAATGATTTTCCGAATTATTGAAGGTTCATGTACATATCCAGCAGCTTGAGGGACAGGACTGACTGATATTTTGCCTGAAGCTGCTTGCTCTGTGCGCTGATGTAGTTGTTCTTTTCAGTGATGAGCTCGACTGTGTTCTTGAAACCTGCGTTGAACTGTTCGCTGACGATATCATAGCTGACTTTCTGGGCCTTGAGCTGTTCTGTACTGGAAAGATACTGGCTCTGCGCAGCGACTGCGTCATTTCGCATTGATTCCAATGTGCTGAGCAGACTGTTCTGGCTTGAAGCCTGCTGCAACCTTGCCTGATCGGCAGAAAGTTTAGCCTTGTTATAGGAGCTCCTGTTCGAGCGCTGGTCGAAGATTGGAAGGCTCAGGCTTAGTCCGACGCTCTCGCCAAGCTTGTTGTTGAGCTGGTCGATGAAGGAAACGCCTGTTCCCGAATAGGCTCCGGTATTGATGCCTGCACTGAGAGAGACTGTTGGCAGGTAGCCGCCTTTGGCTATCTTGACTTCCATGTCGGCTGCATCCACGCTTAGAGCCGCGCTCTTCATTGACGGCAGGTTCTCAAGTGCGCAGTTATATACTGTTACCAGATTTGGTATTTCCTGCATGACCGATTCGTCGCTGACCTCAGGGAGCTCGACCTCGAACTGTTCTTCGGCACCGAGCTGTAAAAGTTGCTTGAGAGAAAGCTTTGCGGATGCAAGTGCGTTCTGTGCCGACACGATATTGTACTTGTCCGACGCATTGGTCGACTGAAGCTGTGCAAGGTCCGACTTTGAGATTGCCCCCGCATCATACATCTGCTGCGCGCGGTCGACTTCCATCTTTGAGAGCTGCTCTGCCTGGACTGCCAGATTCAGAGACTCGTTGTCATAAACTATCTGAAGATACTGCTGGATGACCTGAGCCTCGATGTCAAATTTGGACTGTTCGAGGTCATATCCAGAAGCCTCATTGTTGATCTTGGTCTGTTTCAGTGCATTCACGATCCTTCCGCCACGATACAGCGTCATCCCCGAATTCAGGCCTATGCTTCCGGAGAAGGAAGATGTGCCGGTGGACTCGTTGTAGTCGTTGTATGTAGATGTATTGGAGAACGAAGCCTGGCCGCTGGTCGAGAAGCTCAAAGTCGGATAGAATGCCGCCTTGGCTTGAGCCACGTCCTCATCCGAACTCTTCTTGTTGACTTCCTGCTGCCTTATGTTCAAGTTGTTTTCCTTTGCATATTCTATGCAACGCTCAAGAGTCCAAACGCCGTTGCCTGCATTGACGCTGACTCTGTCGCAGCCCTGCGGTTCTGCCAGAGTGCGGAATTGAGCATTCGCAGGAACTGAAGCAAGCGAGACGAATGTCAGGATTGCCATTGATAGTATTACTTTCTTCATTGTTTCCATACCTTTTATTGGTTTACAGCGGCAAAACTAGAAATACAGGAAACGCCCTCAAAATGAAATGGACACAAACCTTTCCTTTTTCGACCAAAAGCCATTTTCAATCGACAAGGCAAAGCCGGAAAGCATCGAAAGGACCCAAGAAATGCAAAAAGGGCGAAGACCCCCCGGCCCCGCCCTTTCCGCGTACATTCTCACGAATAACGCTAAACTACTTAACCTTTGCTTGGCCGCAGCATGAAACTGCGGCACAGATCTGAATATGCAGGGGCAATCGCTAAAACCCCTGTAGGCTTCTTTTTATACTAATATTAGAATGTGACTGTGGAATCAGATCGATCATTCTGGGCTTTCCAGAATTCTTTGCTCTCCCTTGCAGCTTCATCTTTCTGCCATATCTGAAATTGTTCCTGAGTCAATATCTTCTTCAATTGTTTTGCTTTCTTAGCCTTCTCTTTTTCAATAGTCTCTTCGTCATCCTTCTGCATTCTCGGAGAGCCCTGGCCCATCCGGACTTCCATTCCAGGACCACCCTGACCCATGCCGCCGCCCATAGGAGGCATTCCGCCGCCCTGGCCCATACCGCCGCCGCCCATTCCGGGCCCCCCTTGACCCATGCCGCCGCCCATAGGCATTTCACTCATTCCGTTGGAATTGGAACTCTCGCTCTTGCTTTCCATCCAGGCCACCTTTTCCTTGGCCTCCTTGAGATTCATCTTGTAAATCTTCTTGTACTGTTTCGCATCGAGATTGAGCAAAGTATCCATTTCCCGCGTGCGGCTCTCCGCCATTTGTTCGGCAGTAGGCCTTTTCGGAGGTTCCATAGGTCTGGCAGGCTTGACGGGATCCTGTGCACGGACCTGGCCGCACATCAGGAGCACGGCTGCAACGGCAATGAAATTGAATAACTTTCCATTCATAGATAATCCATTTTTTAACTTACGATGCAAAGAAAAAAAATGTAAATGTCACTGGAAAATTAATTATACGGATTGCCTCAAATAATCGACGGAAGGCGAAATTAAATCGACGACCGCCGATACTGAGTCAGGCGGAAAGCGCTCTTCCGAGCCTTTCCAACGCTTCGCGCAGCAATGCGCGGGGGCAACCGACATTGAAGCGCATGTGCCCCTCCCCGCCCCGTCCGAACATGGTGCCGTCGTTCAATGCGAGGTGTGCCCCGTTTATGAAGAGATCGGCCAATGCCTTCTGATCCAGCCCAAGGCCGCGGCAATCGAGCCACACAAGGAACGAGACTTCCGGCCTTAGAGCCTTTACCGACGGAATATTTTCTTTCAGATAGGAATCCACGTAATCTATGTTTCCCTCCACATAATGCAGCATCTGTCTGCGCCATTCGTCGCCTTCCATGCTGAAAGCCGCCTTCGTTGCGGTGGTGGCAATGAATGTCGGATCGTTCAGTTCGCCGGCACTTAGGAAGGAGAAAAACTTCTTCCGGATTGCCGGATCGGGCACTACGGCGAAAGAACTGACCAGCCCTGCGATATTGAATGTTTTGGTTGGTGCGCCGAAGCAGATGCAGTTCATTGCAGCCGTTTCGCTGACGGTGGCAAATGAATGTATTGCGTGTCCGAAAAGAGGCATGTCGGCATGGATCTCATCGGAAACGACGAGTACGCCGTATTCGTTGCAGATATCCGCGACCCTCGCCAAAGTCCCTTTCTGCCATGCTATGCCACCAGGATTATGGGGATTGGAAAGAATCAGCACCTTAGGTCTCCTCTCGGCACATATCTGCTCCAAACCAGCTAAATCCATCCTGTACGACTCACCATCGGGCAGAAGCGGATTATAAAGGACGTCCCTTCCCATACCCTGCGGCACAAGCCGGAACGGATGATAGACCGGAGGCTGTATCACTACTCCGTCTCCCGGCTGCGTGAAGCATTGCAGAACCATTCCTATACCCTTCACGATTCCGGGGATATAGGTCAGGCTCTCGCGGCTTATATTCCAGCCGTGCAGCCGTTTTTCCCACCAGATTATCGATCCCCAATAGCTTTCGGGCACCAGGCTGTACGCATAGACGGGATGAGCAAGCCTCTCAGTTATAGCTTTCCTTATGAAATAAGGGGTCTCGAAATCCATGTCCGCCACCCAAAACGGCAGCAGGTCGTTCCTGCCGAAATCCCGCTCCATGCCGTCCCACTTGACGCAGTCCGTCCCACGCCTGTCGACAATCCGGTCAAAATCGTAATTTTCCATACTAGAGATGAACTTTCATACGTATGCAAAATTACTCTTTTTCGCAATATAATCGTTGAGAATCACATAGAACCCTCGAGACTTCAGCAGATACTCCCATCCCCTACGCACGCCGGCTCCTTCTGTGCCTGTACTGCTTTTCTTTTATATTTCTCAGACACGCTTTTGGAAACAAAACCCATAAAAATGCCGGGCGGTACTTGCCGCTCGGCTTTTCGGGTGCCCAATTTGATGCTCCACCTCAAATATTGTGTTGGTTATCAACACTCATTGTGGAGGATAAGAGACTCGAACTCTCTACCTTCAGATTGCGAACCTGACGCTCTACCAGATGAGCTAATCCCCCCTTTGCGACGCAAAGATAATCAAATATCCCGGAAGGAATCACTTTTCACATGGCAATTCAGGCCGGAAGGAAGGAACGGGACGTTTCGGATTATCCTTGCCTCCCAGCTCGATGAGTTTGTTGGCAGAGCCTAACACGCTTTGCTGTCCGGTATATACCTTCTTCATGCACGAATCGAAGGTCTCCTTAGCCTTGTCGAGCTTGGTTCCAACCTCATCGAATTGTTGCACGAAATCGCCGATCCTGTCGAGCAGAATGCTTACCAGTCCGTATATCCTTTCCTGGTTCTGGGCCTGCTTGACTTGGGTCCATGCCATCTGTATCATGTGCAGGGCAGCTATCAGATTCTGGCCGCTGGTGATGAAAACCCCTTTCTCGAAAGCGCTGCGCCATAATCCGGAATCGTTGTTCAAGACCAACTGCAGCGCACCTTCGTTCGGAATGAACATGATGACATAATCCAGAAGCTGGTGCTCCTTGGCTATGTTCCTGCTGTAATCCTTCCTCGCCAGTTCGTTAATGTGCTGGGTGACACTCTCTATATGCTTTTTCAATGCCAAGGAGCGAGAAACTTCGTCAGTAGCGTTCTGATAATCCACGAAAGCCGAGAGAGAGACTTTCGAGTCGATTATGGCATCCTTGCCGTCCGGAAAATGAAGTATCACATCGGGAATCATGCGTCTTCCCGTATCTTCGCTTATTATCGGCCTGCCTTCGGCATCCTTCAGCTCGGACTGGACGTCGAAATGGACGCCAGCCTCCAGTCCCTGGCTTTCCAACAACTCCTGAAGGACAAGTTCTCCCCAGTTGCCCTGGGTCTTGCTCTCATTACGAAGGGCTGAAGCCAGTTTGTCAGCTTCCATGCCAATCTCGGTCGTGCGTTTCATCATGTCTTCGATTGACTTCTCGAGTGCTGCGGTATTCCTGTTGTGAGTATCCCTATTGTCCGCCATGCTCTTCTTCACTTCATCCATGGTATCCTTCAACGGCTTGACCACGACGTCCATCTGCTCCTTGTTGGTAGACCGCAGATCCTCCTCACGTTGTTTTAGGATATCCTGAGTTGCATTCTTAAGCTGTTCCTCCACCAGTTTCAACTGCTTACCGAACTGCTCGTCGCGCTCCGCCTGCTCTTTTTCCGACTGCTTCATCAGCAATCCTATTTCGGTATCCCTGCTTTTGCATTCGGCATTCAGCCTGCCGTTTTCAGTTACGAGTTCATCATTTTTCTTCGAGACTTCATCAAGCTGTTCCTTTGTAATCCCGAACAATGTCTTCATGCTTCTCACTCTCGCCAGAAAATATGTCACGGCAATAGCAAGAGCCACACATACTACAGACAATATTATCATCCACATACCTTTTCCATCCGTTAGACCCTGTAAAAATACACAATATCCAGAACAAAGGAGACTTAAAACCATGTAAAGACAATTGATGATTACAATAATCGAATCGGATTTCATCATCATTCGCCGGTCATATTAATCGAAAAAGGCGGTTGACCTTATCGGCCGCCGCCTCGTATTGAACAGATGAATTTTTAACCAGACTTTTATCTAAGCATGAAATTTATTGAGAATTTGTAAACGGCATCGACCGGCTTGCCTTCACTTATAGCAGGCTTCCACTTCGGTGAAGACTTTACCACCTTCTCGGCTTCTTCGAAAAGGCTACGTACTGCAGCTTCCTTGTCCTTATCCGAGACTTCCACGGACTTGCCGCTGCCGTATGAGACAACAACTATTTCGTTTAAGGATTTGCCGCTGCTTTCAGGCTCCGTGGAGATTCGATCGACTTTGACATCATCTACGTTTCCTTTGCTGTCCACCTTGAAATTCACAAGAACGCTCATTGACAACTGACACTTTTTGGCAGCCTCCGGATAGGTAAGTCTCATGTTGACCCACTTAGAGAACTCGTTAATGTCGCCGCCATTGAACCTGGCATCGGTATAAGCAGCAGCCGATTTTTTCGTAACGGTCACTACCACGCCGTCAGATCCTTTTTCACCGTAAGCTGAAACTGCCGCCGAATCTTTCAGCACTATTATGTTTTCGATGCCTTCCGGGGAAATTGAAGATGGGATGTGATTGCCGGAAACTAGATTTCCGCTTACGCCTGAAATGGAACCGGAAGGAATAGTTTTACTTTTAAGCGTGTCTTTCTGCCGGGAATTGCTAACTTTGAC
>Ga0183096_1000243_pt1:65000-95425 | contig 95425 bp, 69 predicted proteins | sample Biomet5_FD_127791 | JGI IMG/M metagenome (GOLD analysis project Ga0183096, IMG submission 127791) | Microbial communities from bioreactor (seeded with sewage sludge) at LBNL, California, USA - Biofuel metagenome 5 (version 2) (version 3) | ecosystem: Engineered > Bioreactor >...
AATGTCTCCAGACAAGAACTACAAGGAAGTCACGCCCTATTCCGTGTCGATCGGACTGGTGATGACCGTCCTCTTCTCGGCTGCAGCCGCATATCTCGGTCTGAAAATTGGCCAGGTATTCGAGGCGGCCATCCCGATAGCCATCATAGCGGTCGGGCTCTCCAGCGCCACGAAGCACACTCTTGGCGAGAACGTCATCATACAGTCCATCGGAGCCTGCTCCGGAGCGATCGTAGCCGGCGCCATCTTCACGCTTCCTGCCATCTTCATCCTACAGGCGAAGTACCCTTCGCTGGCCGTAAATTTCCCGAAGGTATTCTTCAGCTCCCTTCTGGGAGGCGTCCTCGGAATCCTGTTCCTAATTCCTTTCAGGAAGTATTTCGTCAAGGACATGCACGGCAAGTATCCTTTCCCTGAAGCGACGGCGACCACCCAGGTGCTGATCAGCGGCGAACAGGGAGGCAAGAGCGCAAAGATACTGCTCATAAGCGGCCTCATCGGCGGACTATACGATTTCATAGTATCTACATTCGGTTTCTGGGCGGAGACTGTGACCACAGCGGCCACCAGGCTGGCAGACAAGGCCAAGCTCGTATTCAAGATAAACGTCGGAGCCGCAGTCCTCGGCCTCGGCTACATCATCGGCCTGAAATATTCCTTCATTATATGCTGCGGCTCGTTCCTCGTCTGGCTTGTCATCATCCCCCTTATGAATATGATATGGGGGCCTCAGGTGCTTGACTTCATGGGCACCGGCATTACCACCACCGTCGGGGCGATGAGCGCACAGGAAATCTTCACGACCTACGCACGCCACATAGGCATCGGCGGCATCGCGACTGCCGGCATCATAGGCATCATCAAGTCCTCAGGAGTCATCAAGAGTGCAGTGGGAATGGCAGTGGGCAGCTTCAAGGGGAAGAAGGCGGAAGGAGAAGATAAAGTCGAGAGAACCCAGCGCGACATACCTATGAAGATAGTCGCCATCGGAATTCTCGTCACATTGCTGCTTACGTTCGTATTCTTTGAATTCGGGCTCATACACAACCTCTGGATCTCGCTGCTGGCCGTCCTGGTGGTCGGAGTGATAGCATTCCTGTTCACGACAGTGGCCGCCAACGCCATCGCTATCGTTGGAACAAACCCTGTCAGCGGAATGACCCTGATGACGCTTATCCTCACATCCGTCATTCTGGTAGCAGTAGGATTCAAGGGCACTGCAGGCATGGCCGCCGCTGCAATAATCGGCGGAGTGGTCTGCACGGCGCTTTCCATGGCCGGATCGTTCATCACCGACCTTAAGATCGGTTACTGGCTCGGCACCACTCCTGCAAAGCAGGAAAGCTGGAAATTCCTCGGAACTCTCGTAGCCGCAGCCACAGTCGGCGGAGTGATGATCGTGCTGAACAAGGCTTACGGCTTTACCGGAGAAAACGCACTCGTGGCACCACAGGCCAATGCAATGGCTGCAGTAATCGACCCTCTGATGAGCGGAGGCAATGCTCCCTGGCTGCTTTACGGAATCGGAGCTGCAATAGCGATCATACTCACCATCTTCAAGGTCCCTGCCCTGGCTTTCAGCCTTGGCATGTTCATCCCTCTGGACCTGAACCTTCCCCTGCTTGTGGGCGGCCTGATTTCGTGGTACGTCTCCTCGCGCAGCAAGGACAAGGCATTGAACGATGCTCGCAAGGAAAGAGGAACGCTAGCGGCTTCCGGATTCATCGCCGGCGGCGCGCTTATGGGCGTGGTCAGCGCTATACTGAAGTTTGCAGGCGTCGACCTGATGAATGCACAGTGGCAGGCATCACAGCCGGCCCAATGGATTGCGATCGTCGCCTACATCGGCATCATCGCTTTCCTTGTATTTGATTCGATGAAGGCTGAAAAGCCTGCTCCAGAACAAGCATAAACACCTTATTGATATTATATGGAAACTGTAGACAAAAAATTCTTGAGGTACGTCTCCTTCGACACGCAGTCGGATGAAAACAGCGAGACGCAGCCATCCACGGCAAAGCAGCTGAAGCTGCTCAGGCAGCTCGTCAAGGAACTGAAAGCCATGGGAATCGAAGACGCCACAATGGACGAGTACGGTTATGTCATGGCCACTGTCCCTTCTAACATGAAGAAGGAAGTGCCGGCCATAGGATTCATTGCCCACGTGGACACGGCGCCTGACGCATCAGGGAAAGACATCAAGCCGCAGATCGTCAAGGACTATGACGGAAAGGACATCGTACTGAACAAGGAGAAGGACATCATACTTAAAGTAGGCGATTTTCCGGAAATGGCAGACTACAAGGGACAGACCATCATAACCACAGACGGAACCACGCTGCTCGGTGCAGACGACAAGGCAGGCGTGGCTGAGATCATGTCAGCCGCAGAATACCTTATGGAACATCCCGAAGTGCCGCACGGACCGGTAAAGATAGGCTTCACTCCGGACGAGGAAATAGGCAGGGGCGTAGTGAAGTTCGACGTTTCCAAGTTCAACGCCAAGTACGCCTATACGATCGACGGAGGAGCTGTAGGCGAGCTGGAGTTCGAGAATTTCAATGCCGCAAGCGCCAAGATACACATCCAGGGCAGCAACCTGCACCCGGGGTACTCCAAGGACAAGATGGTTAACTCTATAATAATCGGATGCGAGCTTAACGGAATGCTTCCTGTCCAGCAGCGCCCAGAATTCACGGAGAAATACGAGGGGTTCTTCCACATCATAGGATTCAGCGGTACGGTCGAGGAGACAAATATCTCCTATATCATCCGCGACCACGACATGGCCAAGTTCAAGGCCAAGAAGAAAATGATGCAGGACGTCGTCTACTTCCTGAACAGGAAATATGGCGAAGGGACTGTAACGGCGGTGATCAAGGACCAGTATTACAACATGCACAAGAAGGTGGAACCTCACTACCACATCGTAACCACGGCGGTGAAGGCGATGGAAATGGCCGGAGTGAAGCCGAAGATCCAGCCTATCCGCGGAGGCACCGACGGTGCAAACCTTTCATTCAAGGGACTGCCTTGCCCTAACATCTTCGCAGGCGGACACAATTTCCACGGAAAGCTCGAATACGTTCCGATTCCGTCGATGGAGAAGGCCGAAAAGGTCATACTGAACATCATCAGGATATTCGCGGAAAGGTAGCTAATCCTTTCCGTAGAAAGTGACGCTTCGGCGTGCGCCGGAGCCGTCGACTATGGTAAGCACATGCTTGCCTCCCGAAGGGGAGACAAGCATGTTGTGTTCTCCTTCGGTGCATCCGAGGTATTTGCCGTCAAGATGCCAGTAAAGCGTGGCGGAAGCGTAGCTGTCCACCGCGCGGAATACGGCTCCCTTCTTGCTTCCGTCGAGAGCCCTGGCTGCGATTACTGTCATTCCCTGCGTCGGATAGATTATGTCTATGGGGTTCTCGTCGTCGGCAGCCTGCTCCATCGCCAAGAGTGGGTGCAGCGGCGGCATCGGCCTGTAATCGGGATGCAGCCTGGAGTAATACCATTCCATGGCTGGAGGGAGCACGAACCAAGACACGTTCCTGATCTCGGACACAGGGCACACATCACTGTTTACCACATATTTTCCGTCAGCAGAAAGGTGTATCATGCGATGGTAGGGGCATTGTTTCGAAGTGCTTGCAGCCTTGGCGGGAGAAAACACGGATTCAGTCCTGCCGCAGATGGAAGAGGCTGGATATCCGCTTTGGGCACAGACCTCGACCTGTCGAAGTTCCTTCACCGGCTCGTCGAACCAGCCGGTGGAAGGTAGAGCGGAATAGACGTCGAACATTACTGGGGCGGCATATCCGACACCGGTGACATCGGCGCGTCCCTCGCCATCGGCATTGCCCACCCAGACGCCGACGACATAATCAGGAGTGACTCCAACGGCCCATGCGTCGCGGTTGCCCCAGCTTGTCCCGGTCTTCCAGGCTACCTTGCGCGAAGTGGCGAAATTGCGCCAAGAGCCCTCCTCTTCGGGACGGTTAAGTTCTGAAAGTGCGTCGAAAGTCAGATAGCAGGCGGCCTTTGACAGCGGAAAACCTTTTTTGCCCTGATCTTTTGCATTGCATGAGGCAGCCTCCGGCTCGAGTTGAATGGCCATGTCGCGGTAGGCGTGGGCAAGGCCGTCCAGGGTTATTTCGGCACCGCCAAGGATTAGGGAAAGTCCGTAATGGTCGGCGGACTTGTTCACGGTCCTGAAACCCAGTCTTTGAAGAAGGAGGAGGAACCTGTCGATGCCGTACTGGTTCAGCATCCTGACAGAAGGGACGTTGAGGGACCGTTCGATGACCTGATGGGCGGGGACGGCTCCGTCGAAGGTGCGATTGTAATTGTGAGGGGAGAATCCCTTGTATATCAAAGGAGTGTCGCCTATCAGCATAGTCGGGAGGATAGTGCCGTCGTCGAGCATTGCCGCGTAGAGGAATGGCTTGAGAGTGCTGCCGCTGCTGCGAGGGGAAGCAATGACATCCACGTCCCCGCCCTTGCGGCGGTCGTCAGGCCTGCGGACGTTGCCGTAATAGGCTACAGGCTCTCCGCTCTTCACATCCAGGACGATTATGGCAAGATTGTGGACAAGGTTGGCAGAGTACTTCGATGCATAATTCGATGCGATCTCATTGACTCGGCTCTGGAGATGTTCGTCTATTTTACTGTGGATTATCACATTGCCTTTCTCGAGCCGGCATCTTTCAAGATAGTGGTACGCCTCGTCAGGCATTGGATACGGCTTGTCCGGAAGCGGCTCGGACTTGGCCAGGTCGCACTCTTCGGCGGAGAGAACATTGTGGCGCGCCATGTCGTCGAGCAAGGCGTTGCGTTTTGAAAGGAGGGCATCGCGGTTCTTGCCAGGATGGATAAGGGTCGGGGAGTTGGGGAGCACGGCAAGCATGGCTGCCTCAGCCCAGGAAAGAGTGTTGGAAGGACGGCCGAAATAACGCTCCGAGGCGGCCTCAAGCCCCACGACATTGCCGCCGAAGGGAGCATTGGAAGCATAAAGGGAAAGGATGCGATGCTTCGGGCAGCGGGTCTCCAGCCTGAGCGCCAAGACCGCCTCGATGCACTTTTCCCACAATGTGCGCGGCTTTCCGTCACGGAGAAGGCGGATTGTCTGCATGGTGAGAGTGCTGGCGCCGCTGACGACGCTGCCTCTGCGGACGTTCTGGACCACGGCGCGGCAGGCGGAAAGCGGATCGACTCCGTTGTGAAGGTAAAACCGCTTGTCTTCATAATCCACGATGGCCCTCGAAAACTTTTCAGTGATGGTGTCCGAAGGAGGAAAACGCCATTGGCCGTCGGCAGCGATCCTGGCTCCGAGAAGGCTTCCGTCGGCAGAATATAGGACGGCGGAACGAGGACGGTCGAAAAGCTTGCGAGGCAGGCAGGACAGGAATGGCAGACCGAAAGCCAAAAACAGGCCCGACATTATTTCCAGCGCAATCCTATTAGGCTTTCTCATATAATTATGATACATTTACGAAACAAATTTACTTAATCAACCGATATGAAACGCTCATTATTTGTCATGGCTGCAGCCGCTGCCATCTTGCTTGCCGCTTTGGCTATCACTTCCTGCAAGAATGAACAGTCTTCCCAGGGCTTGTCCAAGTATGTCGAAATGTACTCGGAATCAGTATTGTCGAAGTCGCCGATACTGGTCAGATTCAGCACTTCTCTCCCTGAATTGAAGGAAGGGCTGACGCCTGAAGAACTTGATAAAGCCATCAGGATTTCGCCGAATGTGGAATTCAAGGCCGTGAAGACCGACGAGCGCAGCATTTCCATCACGCCTCAAAAGCCTCTGGCCAATGCGTCGATCTATAAAGTCAGGATTAATCTGGACAAGATTCTCTCCGCAAAGGGACCGGTGAGCTCCATTTTCTTCTCAGTCTCGACGCCTGGGCTGAAATTCATCGTGAACGACGAGATACACGCCATCCGAGGCGATGATGAAACTGAATATCAGATAAGCGGAACTGTAGCCACGACGGACTATTGCGATTCGGCCAAAGTGGAGAACGGGATAAGGCTCGGCGGCGTCACCCAAAAAGCCGTCTGGACACATTCCGAAGATGGGCGCACGCACGACTTTGATTTCAATGGCATCAAGGCGGGAGCGTCTGCACAGGAAATCACCTTCTCATACGATTATTCCTCGATGGACAGGAACGCCAAGGGAAGCGATGTATACGGAATCCCTGCAAAGGGAGACTTTTCGGCAATGAATGTGGAAGTCATAAACGATCCTCTGGCGATAGAGGTGTCTTTCTCGGATTTCGTCTCTTCGGACCAGCAGCTCGACGACTGCATTTCACTGGACCCTGAAAGCAACTTCAAATACAGCGTGCTCGAAAACCAGGTCAGGATCTATCCTGACGAGCGGAAGCCGGGAGACTACACTCTCACTATACGCAAGCAGGTCCTTAGCCTTTATGGGAAGGCGATGAAAGAGGACTACCAATGCAAGATTGCGATAGGCGACGTCAAGCCTTCCATCAAATGGCTGAGCAAGGGAGAGGTGCTCCCGTCATCCAACAGGTCCACCATCCTTTTCCAGTCCACGAATTACCAGAAGGCTGAGATAAGAGTCAAGAGGATTTACTCAAACAACATACTTCAGTACATGCAATATGACACTTGGGACGCCAACTATCAGATCCGCAACGTCGCCAAGGCAATAGCCGACACGACCATTGTCCTTGGGTCTCGTGAGGACATCATGGCAAAAGGCCCTGCTAACTACGGAGTGGAACTCTCGAAAATATTCAAGTCTGAGAGAGGCTGCATCTATCGCTTGGAAATCAGGGGTATAGACCCTATCGCGACAGAAACTGCGGAAGGAGAAGGAGGAGACGACGAAAGCGAAAGTAATTACAACGATTATTATTTCGGAGATTACTCCACCTTTGGAGACCGTTCCTGCGACGTCCTGGCCAGCGACTTGGGAATAATAGCCAAAGGCAATGGCAGTTTTGCCTACACCGTATTCATAACCAACATCGTCACAGGAAATCCAATTTCCGGTGCCCATGTCAGGTTATTCAACTATGTTCAGCAGCAGATCGGCATCGGCGTCACCAACGCTGACGGCAAGGTGGAGATCAAATGCCCTGAAGAGGCCTTCGCCATAATCGCAAACCAGGGAGAAGACCGTAATTACCTGAAGATAACCAATGAAGCATCACTGTCCACCAGCAATTTCGACGTCGGCGGAATAGCATCCGGCAAATCGGGGAAGGCATTCATTTTCGGCGACAGGGGAGTATGGCGTCCGGGAGATACAATCCACGTGACCGCTGTATGCCAGTTCGGCAAGAACGGAGTTCCAGACGGGTATCCTGTCACGGCAGAACTGCTGAACCCTGACGGACAGGCAGTCCAGACATACAGCCGCAAGGGAATAAAGGGAGGGATGTACCATTTCCCGTTCACCACTTCAGCAAACGACCGCACCGGACGATGGAAGGTACGCCTGACCGTAGCAGACGAAACTTTTGAAAAGCCTCTCCAGATAGAAACAGTAAAGCCGAACCGTCTGAAGATAGACCTCAGGTTCAACGACGGAGGTATTTCCGACGCTTCCGGAGTCAAATGGCAACTCCGCTCGGAATGGCTCACCGGCCTGCCGGCAAATGGACTAAAGACATCCGCTACCGGAATCCTGAGCAGCGCGGACACCGGATTCAAGGGTTATGACGGCTTCGTATTCGAAGACATCGACAAGTCTATCAGCCGTTCTGAAATCAACCTCTTCGAGAGCAATCTCGGCACTGACGGAGCATTGAACATTTCCGGACCTCTGGACCTCAGCTCCTATAAGATATCAGGAATGCTGAATCTTTTCGCCACGGTCCGCGTATTCGAACGCTCCGGCGACTTCAGCGAAAGTTCATTCAGCACAAAGATCTCGCCTTTCAAAGTATATGTCGGACTTAAGCTGAATCAGGAAAGATCCGAGTGGGGAGATGACTTCATAAACAAGACAAAGACTCAGACCATAAACATCGTTGCCCTTGACAAGAATGGTGCGAAAGCCCACCTTGCCAATGCAAGGCTCGAAGTCTGCAGGGTTGACTGGAGCTGGTGGTGGAATGCTTCCGACCGCGACCTGGCAAGCTACATGCAGGACAAGAGCATCACCCCCGTAGTCAACGAATCAGTTTCACTGACTTCAGGAAAGCAGGATTTCTCTGTCGACCTGACAAAAGTCCAGTCCGGACTTTACTATTTCCGCATCAGCGACCCTGTCGGAGGTCACTCTGCAGGCTGTCTGGCTGAAATCCGCACATCGGGCTCCGAATCAGCTTCCATAGCCGGAGGTGAAGGGTCCACAAAGCTGAACTCCACCCTTGACAAGACTTCCTACAAAGCAAAGGAGACTGCCAAGCTTTCCATTCCTTCTTCCGAAGGAAGCCGTGCGCTTGTCTCCATTGAAAAGAACGGATCCATCCTCAACACATTCTGGACTCGATGCAAATCGGGAAGCACAGTCATACCTATTAAGATAACGAAGGACATGCTGCCTAACGCGTATGCATTCGTAACACTGGTGCAGCCTCACTCAAGCACCATCAACGACGCTCCTATCCGCCTCTACGGCGTACAGTGCATCAATGTGGAAGACCCCTCCAGCCACATCACCCCTGTCATACGGACAGCCGAGAGCGTCGAGCCGGAGAAGAAGCTCGAAGTCGGCGTTTCAGAGAAGAACGGAAGGAAGATGGAATACGTCGTGGAGGTGGTGGACGAAGGTCTCCTTGGCCTCACGAACTTCAAGACGCCGGACCCTTGGAACTATTTCTTCTCGAAGGAAGCCCTCTCCATAAGGACATGGGATGACTTCGACCATGTCATCGGCGCATTCGGCGGAAAGATTTCCAGGCTCTTCGCCATCGGAGGCGACCAGGAAATGGCAGCGGCTGTCAACAAGTCCCAGACGCAGAGATTCAAGGCAGTTTCCAAATATTACGGGCCATTCACCCTTGAAGCGGGCAGAAGCGGAAAAGTCGTCGTCGATGTCCCTCAATGCCTTGGCTCTCTCCGCGTAATGGTCATCGCTGCCGGAGACGGCTGCTACGGCAGCGCAGAAAAGGACGTCAAGGTCAAGAAAGCAGTCATGGTCCAAGCCACCCTGCCGCGCATTGTCAGCTCGGGAGAGGAAATAACACTTCCAGTAACCATATTCACCACCGAAGACAAGGACATCACAGCTGCAGTCAATGTCAGGGGCGGCAGTCTCTTCGAAGTGAAAGGACCTTCTTCGGCCAAGGTGGAATGCCATGGAGCCGGAGAGCACCTTGTATACTTCACTGTAAACCCTAAGGGCATAGGGAGTGGAAAAATCACAGTGACCGCTTCGGGCGCAGGCACCTCTTCCAAGACAGAGATCGATCTTCAGGTAATCAATCCGAACCAGCCTGTCACTGTCCAGAACTCGTTCATCCTTAAGGCAGGTGAAACCAAGAAAGTCAAATTGGCGATGGCCGGAATGCCGGGCACCAACACCGCAGCCGTAGAAGCCTCCACCATACCTTCCATCGACTTGAAGGACAGGCTGGAATATCTTACCGACTATCCTCACGGATGTGTGGAACAGACCGTTTCGGCTGCTTTTCCTCAACTGTACCTCAACGATGTGGCAGACTGCGATGCAGGAACAGCCCTGCGCTGCGAAGGCAACGTGAAGGAGGCATTGAGAAAACTGGCAGGATTCAGGAACGGGGACGGGTCCCTCTCCTATTGGCCGGGAATGTCCGGAACCTCCGAATGGGGCACTGCCTATGCATCCCATTTCATGATCGAGGCGAAGAAATACGGATACGCCGTGGACGAGAACCTCCTGCGAGGCTCAGAGAAGTATATGCAGCGCACCATTTTCCGCAGCCTTGAACCTGTGACCAAGGCATACTTTACATACGTGCTTGCGCTCGGGAAACAGTCGCAGAGGGGAGCCATGAACGGGATGAAAGAAGACATCTCGAAGCTTGACGCATCTACAAGATGGATGCTGGCCGCAGCTTACGCGGCAGACGGACAGAAGAATGTTGCGGGCGATATCATAAAGGGGATTCCAAGCGCTCCGGCGACCAAGAGCTACTGGACTTCATTCGGAAGCGAGGACCGCGACAAGGCCGTGGCGACTCTGGCTTACATTGGAGTCAGGGACAACCTCAACGCATTCGCCCAGATCCGCGCGCTTGCGACATCCCTCAACAATCCCAAGCACTTTATGAGCACCCAATCCACCGCATGGGCACTGAATGCCGTTTTCGCATACGCAAGCGGATTGGACAGTAAAGGTGGCGTCAGCGCCTCGGCGTCTGTAGACGGCACAAGCTACGACTTGATCTCTGCAAAAAGTTCTGCGATGAAGAAGGTGACATTGAAAGGGACGGAAAAGGAAATGTCGGTCGAACTGAAGAACAACGGCTCCTCGGAATGTTATTTTACCGTCTCTTCGCATGGTACTCCGGCCGCGGGACAGGAGAAGCCAGCCTCAAACGGAGTATCTCTTTCAGTGAACTTCAGTGCAGACGTGACTTCAATGTCTCAGGGAACGGACTTTACAGCCACAGCCGTCGTGAAGAACACCTCGGCTTCAGCCGAATATAATCTTGTACTGACACAGAAATTCCCTTCAGGCTGGGAAATAAGCAACAACAGGATGTATGACGAAAGCTACTCCTGCCCGATGGGCGTATCCTACCAGGACTTCCGCGACGACAGGGTATATTCCTACATCGACTACCTGAAACCGGGGGCTTCCGTTACAATACCCATCAAGCTTACTGCAACCTATGAAGGCGGATTCTATCTCCCGGCCGCAGTATGCACAGGCATGTACAACGACAAGACGGGCGCTTCAACTTCAGGAAAGTGGGTGACTGTAAAGCGCTCGAATGAAATCGCCGCCCCGGTCACGGACGATTCCACAGCAAGCGGAACGGCAAGATGAAGTCAGAAAGACTGGAGAAAAGACAGTCAGGACTACTCCTCCGCTTTTTTGAAGAGAGCGTTGAACACCGTGTTCCTCAGCACCTCGAAGTTGATAGGCTTTGACAGGAAGCCGTTGAAGCCTCCTGACTTTATGCGCTTCTCGTCTTCGGCTGAAGCATAAGCAGTGACAGCGATGATGTTGATGTCGCTGGATATCTTGCGGATGGCTTCTGTAGCCTCATTGCCGTCCATTACCGGCATCTTGATGTCCATGAGGATGAGGTCCGGCTTTTCTGAGGTGAACATGTCTACCGCTTCCTTCCCGTTCCATGCGTGAAGAATGTCGTAGCGCTTTCCAAGCACTGACTTGATGAGACGGAAATTGCTGTCGTTATCCTCAGCAATGAGGACTTTCTTCAAGACTGGAGAAGATGCCAGAGAGGCTTCCTCTGCCGCCTGAGCGTTTTCGTCCATCTTCACATCGATGAATTTCGTCGAATACTTATACTTGAATTCTGCCCAGAAAGTGGATCCTTCCCCAAGCTTGGACTCTACGCCGATCTCGCCGTTCAGGTTATGGACGATGACTTCACAAAGAGAAAGCCCGATGCCGCTCCCCTGGGAATTGGGATTGATCTTCACGAACTTCCCAAATATGGAACTCAAGTTTTCCTCAGAGATGCCGCAGCCGGTATCCTTGCAGTAGAAGCGTATTTTCGAGCCTCCTTCATCCATCTTGTAGCCAAGGACGATGCTTCCCTCCTTGGTAAACTTGACTGCATTGGAAAGGAAGTTCGTAAGGACCTGGCTCAACCTGTTGCGGTCCGTGCTCATCACGCATTCCTCCAAAGGAGTGTCGACCCTCATGACCACTCCTGGAACAGGAGCGGACTTGAAGCGGATGCTCTCCTCCACTTCGTGAAGGAGCTGGTTGATGTCCACGTCGGAATATACGAACTCCATGATTCCGGCCTCGATCTTCGACATGTCCAGAATGTCGTTGATGAGACGCAGCAGCATGGAATTGTTGTTCCTTATTATTTCTGCGTAAGCTTTCCTCTCGTCAGGATCGTCGGTGTCGGCTATGATGGTGGAAAAGCCGACGATGGAATTCAGAGGAGTGCGGATCTCGTGGCTGATATCGGCAAGGAAGTAGGACTTCAGGCGGTTCGATTCTTCAGCTGCAGCCTTTGCCTCGACAAGCGCGGTTTCTGCCTTCTTCCTGTCGCCTATGTCCATGGTGACTCCAATCACCCTCTTTGGAGCCCCTCTATCATCCCTGTCGCTCACGATGCAGTATGATCCAAGCCAGAGAATCCTGCTCCCAAGTATGGATTTCACCCGATATTCGTAGTAAACGTTATTCTGGGCGCCGTCCTTCACCTTTCGCATTACATCAAGCAATCCCTCCCTGTCCTCAGTGAGAACGGTGTCGATGTACTGTTTCATTGGAATGGACTTCTTCATTTCATCGAGAGGGTAGTTGGCCGCCCCGGGGAAAGAGATCATGTTTACCTGCATGTTGTCGCTGGAGATGTCCCAGTTCCAGGTGGCAAGTCCGAGTGCCTGCTGGACAAGGCTGTATTCGGAGTTGAGCCTTTCTATCGTCTTCTCATTCTCACGCATTTCGGTGATGTCCAGCAATGATAACAGGATCCAGGACTTGCCGTTGATGGCATATTTCAGGAGAATCTTGGAAATGAGGCCATAAATCGTCTTCCCTTCCAGTTCAAGGGAAATGATGTCGTTCACGATATGCTCTCCGCCGAGCACCAGTTCGTCATAGGTCTTCAGTTTTTCCGCGTTGGCAGGAGTGAACAAGTCGTATATGTTGCGGCCGATGGCATCGGAAGACTTGATATGCCACTGCATTTCGGCATTCTTGTTCCATAGGATATATTTCCCCGTCTCGGCGTCTTTCATCATGACGGTAATGGGAAGATTGTCGAGAATGGTCTCGATCATGGTCTGATATTGCTGCTGGTTCTTTTCGCGCTCCGCCAGAGCGGAAATGTCACGGAGATAAAGCATGCACTCGGTATTGCTGTCGACAGGAATGAACGTTGCAGAAAGATACCAGTGCCTGTTCCTGATGTCCACATTGAACTCCATTCTCTGCACGCTCCTGGAATCGATGGCCGTACATTCGACCGACAATATCTTTTCGATCAACTGAGGGTCCTTGATGAAATCGTTGCAACTATACGCAGTGAGTTCTTCCCCTTCCTGCAGGAAGCCGATGTTTGCCGAAGAAAGACGGCGGATGAACCGGCCATCCCTGGTCACCATGTCGACGACCCCATCCAGGGAACTGATGATCCTTCGGTTAAGGTTCAGTTCGTTATTGATTTGTTCCCTGTGCTTCCGCTGCCGGAGCATGTTCAGATAAAGGATTGCCACAATTATGGCAAGAAGTAAGATGACGAGCCATATTGCAGCCTTGTTATGTTGGTAGAAAGAAGGAGGCCTGTTGTTGATTATGGCCACTACCGGGACGTTCACGCGCTGTATGTCGAACTTGGAAAGCTGGTAGAAGTCGAGGATAGAACGCGGGGTGCCGGCATTCTTTGAAGGGATGGAAGATGCAGGAGTGCCGGATAGAATCTCTCCAAGCGACTGTGAAACGGCTTCAGCAATCTGGTCTTCGGTAAGGTAGCTGCCGCCCACTATCTTCTGCTTGTCGACGACGATGTCTTCAAGAATGAAGACGGGGACCTCGGTGACGCCGCAGATGATGTTGTAGATGTTCTTCTGCAGGAAATTCTCGCCGAAACTTTGGCGAGTGGCATCCCAGGAATCGAGGAGAAGGACAGACGAACTGTCAAGCGAAGACAGTTTCTGGAACAAGTCCTCGGTGTCGGTATTTCTTGCAGACAGCGATTTGAATTCCACGGATGGGAATTTTTCAGAAAGCACGCGTTCGACTTCTCCGGTCAAGTCTGCCCGGTCATATTCGCCGTCAGTGACGAGGACCAGTTTCCTTCTTTCAGGCAACAGATTGAATATAAGCTTGATGTCCTCGTAAATATAGGGAGGCCTGTAAACTATTGTGGCATTGTAGCGTCGGATGAAGCTTTCAATCGGGACAAAGTCGCTGCCGTTGGAATAGACAGCGGAATCTGGCTGCTGCAAGAGTGAAGGGCTTCGGTATACTTTGCTGTACCGGCTGATGCAGACGATTGGAACGCCCTCCCACGGGCCATCAAGCAAAGGGGACATCGCCACCATGGCTAAGGAGTTATAAAATACTATCGCCGAAGGCTTTGCCTTATCATATTTAGCTACCAGCTCACGAATCTTGCCGTTGACGGAAGCCGTATCTGAAATGTCGGATATGTTCATCGTCTCTTCCATCAATTCGAGATGGGGACCGAAATGAGACTTCAGCTTGCTGCAGAATCCACCATTCAACGTACTGTGAGGCAGTTCCACGTTTATTACCAGAACATAGCCGTCCTTGTTCAATGAAGGAGCAACGACCGAATCGGTCCTGGCCTTATTTCTTGCAGAATAAGGCAGAACGATAAAAATCAGCAAGAATGATGCTAAGAATGAACAAATTAATAAAAAACGGCCTTTCATAGGTTTTTGGCAATTCCCTTTCAGTATGGTCGTAAATTTATGCAATATCGAACAATTATTCAAATTGTTTTTTCGATATTTGCATACGGAAACCAAACTACTACTAAAATGGGATTAACTATCAACCCTTCAGACTACAAGATTCTTGTCGTGGATGACAACGAGTTCAACGTCCATTTGATGGACATTCTTCTGACAAAGGAGAAATATCAGATAGTGAAAGCGTTCAGCGGAAAAGAAGCTTTGGAGAAAGTTCATTCCGACAATCCTGACCTGATCCTTTTGGACATCATGATGCCTGAAATGAACGGTTACGAAGTGATGTGCCAGCTCAAGGCCGATGAAAAGTACAGGGATATCCCTATTCTCCTATTGACCGCAGTAAGCAACCCTGACGACGTAGTCAAAGGATTCAAGCTTGGGGCGAGCGACTATGTGACAAAACCTTTCAGCAAGGAAGAATTGCTTATCAGGATCAACCACCAGGTTGCGCTGATAGCTGCGAAGAATGAAATCGTCAAGAAGAACGAGGAGCTTCAGCAAATGATCGATAAGATCAATGCCAAGAAATCCTGACCTGCTCTAGATGGCGACGGACATTATTACAGGCTTGTGGTCGCTGAAGTCCATATCCGGCGATTCGTATGAAGCAGTTCTGATCGAACTGCTGAAAAAAATGTAGTCTATCCTGAAAAGTCCGAACAGGTGACGGTATGTATAACAGTATCCGCCGCCGGCTTCCTTGAATCCATCCTTCATCAATCCCTTTACCTTATGGTAGGCGAAGGACGACGGAACGTCGTTCAAGTCGCCGCAGAAGATGACGGGCTTGTCGCAAGCTCCGATGATCTGCTTGAGCTCTTCGGATTGGGCAGCCCTGACCTTTGCATTGTTGGCAAAGTTATTTTCGGTCCGGTCGAGGGAGATCCTCCCCTCGCGGTCGTATTTCTTCTTGGAAAGCGAAAGCCCGGTGGTCTGAAGGTGGCTCGTGACGAAGCTCAGCCGCTTGCCGTTCACGTTGATTACCGCCGTTAGGGCGCCGTTTCCATTATGGACGAACCTCTCGGGAGACGACTCAATGATGGGATACTTGCTCAGAATGGCAAATTCATTGTGGAAGACGCAGAATGGGAATTGGGCGAAGACTGTCTCGGGGTCGGTATCCTTGTCGACCGAGAATTCCTGGAGGCAGGCGACGTCGATGTTCTGGTTGTTCAGAAAATCTGCGACGGCGTAAAGTGACTCGCCGTCATTGAAGCTGCGCACATTATAGGTCATTACCCTCAGATTCGGCTCTACATTCGTCTTGGTGGGGATTCTCATGACTCCGCCGAGAAAGCCGAAATTCGAGACCAATGCGAAGAAAGGCATCAGCATTCTCCATCTGGGATGGAAAAGCCAGCAGATGAGGAGCACGAAGTTCACGACAAGGACGATCGGCAAGGTGAGCTGGGCATACTCGCACAAGGTGGAGTTGTAAGGGTTGACGTAGCCTGACACGAGGCCCATCAGAGCAAGGATCAGGAAAATCGCAGACAGGATGGTCAGGAAAATGTGCTTCCTGTGCTTCTTCTTCGGCTTTCCGATCAAATGGGTATCTTTCCTTTTATTCATCTGCATCGCCTTTTGCGACGCCAAAAATAGCAATTAATGAAGAAAAAAGGTAACTTCGCCTGATTAAAAAAACCATAAGATGAAAAAGAATACCATTCTCGTTACGGGCGGGACAGGCTACATTGGCAGCCACACGACAGTTGAACTCATTGAGGCGGGTTACGACGTGATGATAGCGGACAACCTTTCAAATTCCAACGAAAGGGTGCTGGAAGGCATAGAGAAGATAACTGGCGTGAAGCCGAGATTCTACAAGGCCGACTGCACCGACAAGGAAGGATTCGGAAGAATATTCAAGGAAAATGCAATCGATGCGGTAATCCACTTTGCAGCCAGCAAGGCGGTCGGCGAATCTGTCAAGCAGCCTCTACAATATTACCATAACAATCTGGGAGGTCTTATGACTCTGATCGAGCTTATGATGGAAAACGATGTAAGGCACGTCGTCTTCTCTTCCTCCTGCACGGTCTACGGCCAACCTAAGATCCTCCCTGCAACCGAGGACTCTCCGCGTCTGGAAGCCACTTCACCTTATGGCAATACGAAGAGGATATGCGAGGACATCCTCAGGGACAGCATCAACGCGTACGGGAAGTTCGAAGGCATAGCCCTGCGCTACTTCAACCCTATCGGAGCTCACCCGACCGCCATGATCGGCGAACTGCCGAACGGAGTGCCAAACAACCTGATTCCTTATGTAACTCAGGCAGCCGCCGGCAAGCTGAAATGCCTGACGGTCTTCGGAGACGACTACGACACTCCGGACGGCAGCTGCATCCGCGACTACATCGACGTGGTCGACCTGTCAAAGGCCCACGTCTGCGCGATGAGATATATGCTCGAAGGGAAGATGAAGCATCCGTACGACACGTTCAACATCGGTACGGGCCGCGGAGTGTCCACGCTGGAGATCGTGAAGACATTCCAGGAAGTCAACGGAGTCAAGCTGAACTGGCAGATGGGCAAGCGCCGCGAAGGCGACATAGAAGCCATCTGGGGAAATCCCGAAAAGGCCAACCGCGAACTGGGGTGGAAAGCCGAAAGACCGCTGTCCGAGACTTTGAAGGCAGCCTGGGCTTGGCAGAAGCACCTTTCTGAAATAGGAAAATAATTGTAAATTTGTAACCGCTCTGCGCCACGAACAGAGCTGCGCTTTGCATTGTCCGCATTTTATTAATAACTAAAATACTGCAAATGAAAATCTTAATTCTGGCTATCTTTGTTCTCGTAGTCGCCTTGCTGGTGTACTTCCTGAACAGGAAGGATCAGCCTAAAGGCCTGTTTGCCGCTGCTCTAGCAAATATGGGCGAACGCTTCGGCTATTACACGATGATGGCGATCCTCACGCTCTTCGTAATGTCACAGTTCGACCTGGACGGAAAGCAGGCTGGCACCATCTATTCCGGCTTCCTGACCGCAATCTACATCCTTTCACTCGTTGGAGGCATAATCGCCGACCGTACGAGAAATTACAAGACCACCATCACCTGCGGCCTCGTGGTAATGGCATTGGGCTATGTAATTCTCGCTATTCCCGGTATCAAGATGCTTTGGGTGGCTATCGCCGCCCTGTTCGTCGTCGCATTCGGCAACGGACTCTTCAAGGGGAACCTGCAAGCCATCGTCGGACAGCTCTATGACAATCCAAAATACGACAAGATGCGCGACAGCGGATTCCAGATTTTCTATATGTTCATCAACCTCGGAGCAGTCATCGCCCCTGCAGTAGCTACCGGAATACGAAACGGCTTCCTGAAGACTCAGGGATTCGCATATAATTCCGACATGTCAGGACTCTGCCACCAGTTCCTGGATGGGAACCTCTCCGACCCTACTATGCCAGCCTATACCACCTTCACGAATCTTGCCCAGCAGGTGAGCGGAGCTCCGGTAACCGACTATACGACTTTTGCAAGCAACTACCTGAACGCATTCAACACAGGATTCCACTATGCATTTGCAGTAGCCATCCTGGCAATGCTCATTTCGCTTGTCATTTTCTTGACTTCCAAGAAGAGCCTTCCGGATCCTTCCCGAAAGGCAGAAAAGACGGCCGTCTCTCAGGAGGAAATCCAGCAGGATGCAAAGGAGATCAAGCAGCGCATCCTTGCCCTGTTTGCAGTATTCGCAGTCGTCATTTTCTTCTGGTTCTCATTCCACCAGAATGGATTGACTCTAACCCTTTTCGCTAAAGACTATACACACCTGAACATCCTGGGGATGTCTATTTCAGCTGAAGATTTCCAAGCCATCAACCCGTTTTGCGTCGTAATACTCACGCCTCTTGTCATGCTGTTATTCGGCGCATTGCGCAAGAAGGACCGCGAGCCTTCCACGCCGAAGAAAATCGGTATCGGGATGGGTATCGCTGCCTTGGCTTATGTAGTGATGACTTTCGGGTCCATCGGACTTCCAAAGATGTCTGAAGTTACAGCTATGGGCGGACTGCCTGACGCTCAGCGTGTCACCCCTTGGCTGCTACTTGCCACATATCTTATTCTCACCGTAGCAGAACTTTTCATCAGCCCTCTCGGACTTTCATTCGTATCGAAAGTCGCTCCTAAGAGCATGCAGGGCCTTATGCAAGGCTGCTGGCTCGGAGCTACCGCCGTCGGCAACATGCTGCTGTCCATCGGGCCTCTGCTGTACTACAAGCTTCCTATCAGTACCGTATGGCTTGTATTCGTGATCGTCTGCGCAGTTTCAATGCTTGCGATGTTCCTGATGGTCAACTGGCTCGAAAGGGTTACCGGAGAGCGCACGCCAAAGGAAGTGAAGGCGTCATAGCGCACGGTGGAGCGCAACTGACCTGACGCCACTGAGTGACGGATTCTCGGCCAGTTGTGCGACGTCGAAGCGCTCTACCGCACAGCAGAATAACCAAGAGGGTGGCTAACAACTGATTAGCCGCCCCCCTTTTTTGTAGTCTAAGAATCAAGTACTTGCAAAAAGAGAGTACATCGCCGGCATGTGGGCGAGGATGCCAAATCGGGCCTGCAGGTGCGTGCAAGAGGGTAGGCGGTATTATATCAACCATAGCGATACCGAAAATGCGGATCGAATCTCCTCTTCGAATGCAAATCCATGGTTCGTTCTCCTAACCTATCTTTGCGAACGGCCGAGGAATACTTTTGCCTGAGGAGGCCGAGGAAAACCTCTCCCGCCAGCTCTGGGCGGCTGGCGTCCGGGTTTTCTCACTTCCGTAGAGGCATTAGTTTCCTCCCGTCCTCAAACCCATTTCGCAATATGCTGTACTACAATATATTGTAGAATGTGCCATGGAGTGCATTCTCTTGGCTATCCTGGGAAACCTTGTGTATCAAGACCCTCAAAACGCTCACTTTCTCTGGGCACGTGAGCCGCTGGGAGCCGCTGAAAATCAGTATCCCCAGAGATAGCCAGCAGAATCGTGTCTGGACGGTATCGGCAAAATCGGCCTCTCAGAGCGTATAACGCACTTCTTGTCGCCGACCGTCACGGTCGGCAGCAACTTCGGCTCCACGGAGCGCATAACGCATTTCTTGGAACCAATGTCAAATGTCAGCAGCATGTTTGGAGAAAACCGAAGCATCTCGGGACGGGAGAAAACTTCGCCGAGCCACCCAAGGCTCGGGCGAATGTTTTCCTCGGCCCTATCCCAAGCTTCGGCTTTCTCATCGCTCCACAAACAATCACCTCAGATCCGAATGCAAATCAATGGACCGTCCTAAAATCCATATCATAATATACTGTACTACAATATGTTTCATAATGTGCCCTGGAGCGCATTCTCTAGGCCCTCCTGCGGGACTCTGTGTATCAGGATCCTACAAAAACTGCCCTCCTATTAGAAATGGAATCCCAGGGAGACGCTGGAAATCAACACTTCACAAGATGCCTTGCAGAATCGTGTCGGGACGGCATCGGCAAAATCGGCCTTACAGAGCATTCTGAGAGGGTTTGCACGGATGAACCCGAGGTTCGACAGCGAGAAAGACAGATTTGAACGGTCGAACCCGAAGTTCTACAGTCAAGAGCGGGAAAGTGTGCGAACAGATGTATGTTTTTGTGGAGAGCTATGGAGGTTAGACAGAAAAACGGCCCTACAGAGCATATGAGAAGGCTTTTGCATGATATTGATTCAGACAGGACGAATACTAATATGCTGCTAATCAAAATATAGCAATCTGTTTGGGAACGCAATTGAATTCATTCTTAGTGCAATGACTTGACAATATGATATATGCGAAGACCCTACCCCCTCAGTACTTAGGAAGAGATATATATCAGCGCTGTTATGAGACACAAAATCGGCCCCACAGAGCGCGTGAAAGAGATTTATAATGCGATGCAAGCGAAGCTAGCCTAAAGCGCGGAGGCGAGGGCGGCGGAGGTGATGGCGACAAGGCTAGGGCGGCGGAGGCGGGAGCACAAGACGCCGGAAGCACAAGACGGCGGGAGCGCAGACGGAGCTGCTGGCGGAAATTTAGATGTCCTTATGGCCGGGCTGGGTATAATAGCCGGGATCCCGAAGGAGCATGATTATGACAAGTATCCAGCCGACGACCGGAATGAGGCCGAGCAGGATCCAATAGCCGGTCTTGCCGGCATCGTGAAGGCGGCGCACCTCAGCGGCTATCAGAGGAATGGCCAGGGCGATCTGGGCGATGGAATACAAAGTCTTTGCAAACCAGCTCCAATCGTACCTGCCGCCGAAAAGCAGGCAGAAAAGGGCATAGAGCAGGGAATAGGCGATCACCATACAAAGGAAACCAAGCCAGAAGCGCTTGCGGGTCAGATTTCCTTCGAAGTTGAAATAATTGCCGTTGCGGAAGAACAGGTCACTAAAATAATAGTCCAGAAAGGATTTGAAGCTTTTGTCGTTAGGTTCGTCGATGATTTCCATTGTCAATTAAATTAAATATTGGCCTTATGATGGGATTCCATGCCGTCAGTATTTCTTTTCTCTGCAAATATAACCAATTTGGCGCGCCAATTGCTAACTTTGCTGGAGATGGCAGACATATTACGACATATACTTTGCATTCTCATTCTCATACCCATGTATGTGCTCTCCCTGCTGCCGCTGCCAGTCCATCACCTGTTTGCAGACATTCTGGCTTGGAAGATGAGAGTGCTGTTCAAGTATCGCGTCCCCACCGTCCGTGAAAACCTGAAAAGGTCATTCCCCGAAAAGTCCGATGCGGAAAGGCACAGGATGGAAGTCGGCTTCTACCGAAACTTCGCGGATATATTTTGCGAATCCGTCTGGACGCTGACGCGACCGCCAAGATATCTCTACAGGATAGGCGTAGCAAGGATCGACAACCAGGAAGTGCTCGACGATGCTTTTCTGATGCACAAGGGCGTAGTAGTCCTTTTCGGCCACTGCGGGAACTGGGAACTCGGAGGAGGGCTGCCGGAATATAATCCGAAGAAGCCCGCATACAAGCTCGAGCAAGGGACTTTCGTCTACAAGCCGATGACTGACAAGACATCGGAAATCCTTTTCAAGTACATTCGGCTCGCGACGGCGCCAAAAGCGCGCAAGAATGGCGTGGTCCCTTCATCGAAGATCTACAGGTTCATCTCCGGCCATCGGGACGAGGACCGCATATACTTCTTCATTTCAGACCAGTCCCCGGACAGGAACTACAAGCACGCGGCGATGTTCCTTAACCAGCCGACAGCCTGGAACGTCGGCGGGGCGAAGATTGCCAAGGAGTTCGGCATGCCAGTGGTTTACCTGGATATAGACCGCACCAGACGCAGCAAATATGTGCTGCACTTCACATTGATCACCCCTGACGCGTCGAAGACAGATGAAAGTTACATCATAAATAAGTATATTAGCCTTTTGGAAACCGACATCCGCAGGAATCCTTCGAACTGGCTCTGGAGCCACCGCCGCTGGAAACTTTCAGTAAGGATGCCGAAAGAATGATTAAAAGAAGAACAAGATGAAAATGGACAATTCAATATTGAGATTTGCCGCAGCCTCAACCATCGTGCTGACGGGAGCGGCTTTTTGTTCCAACGCCAACGCCCAGACATTGAGCGATCTGCTCCCCCAGCAGGGAGGCACTTCCGTCTATTCGCTGCCTTCCACTTCCATCAAGCTTGACGTCGAGGCGGAGTGCGTGGCTTTCACAGCCGGACCATACGCAAAATATGCGCAGAAGTATTTCGGAATCGATGCCAAGACTGAGGATGGAGTCAGCTACACATTGTCTTCGGTCAAGATGACTCCGTATGTGGAGGCCGACCCCAATGCCAACTACAGCATAAAGCTTGACAGGAAGAATCTTATGCCTGCCTTCCTGCAGTTCACATCCCAGGGGCTGGTGGTGCTTTCGAGCACAGGGGCGGGACAGTCCGAAATCTGGAGGTTCCCGAGCCAGGTCCAAGGCAAGCAGCAGGAGACTGCGGGAGGCATTGAAAGCAACCTGACAGATGCCACGACAACTCTCTACAAGACCGTAAAGAGCGACAACGGCAGCTTCGAGACGGTTCCGGTCCAGCAGAAGCAGCTGGTAGCCAAGACTGAAGAGCAGAAGGCGGCAGAAACTGCAGAACTGATCTTCACTTTGAGGCAGAGCAGGAACAACATCGTGACCGGCAATACCGACGCCACTTTCAGCGGCGAGGCATTGGAAGCGGCCGTAAAGGAGATAAACAGGCTTGAAAAGGAATACCTGAGCATGTTCATAGGCAAGGAGACCGTTTCCGTACAGAAGATGAGCTTCGACGTAGTGCCGAATCCTGACAATGCTAAGCAGCTTTACATTGCCTTCAGGCTTTCAGACACCCAGGGACTGCTGCCGGCCGACAATGTCGCAGGGCGCCCGATCGTCCTCGAGTTGAGCAGGGACAAGAATCCCGGCTCGCAGACCGGCACAAGCGATGCAGCCCGCAGAGGTTCGGGACAAGCTGTGTATTATAGGATCCCTGCAGTCGTCACGGCGAAGGTGATCGACGGGCAGGATGTGCTGATGCAAGGCAGGGTGCCTGTCTATCAGCTCGGCACAGTCGCAACATTCGGAATGTAGCATTGAACTTGATTTCAAAACAAATAAAAAGACATTATGACAATTCACGATTTGGAACCGAAAGCCGTATGGGAAAACTTCTACTCCCTTACGCAGATTCCGCGCCCTTCTAAACACGAAGGCAAGGCAATCGAATTTCTGCAGAAATTCGCAAACGAACACTGTCTGGAGAACTACAAGGACAAGATTGGAAATCTTATCGTACGCTGCCCTGCCACAAAAGGCTATGAGAACCGCGTCGGCGTAATCATGCAGGGACACGTCGACATGGTGCCGCAGAACAACAGCGACACTCCTCATAACTGGGAGAAGGACCCTATCGTCACCCGCGTTGTGATGAAGGATGGAGAGCCCTGGGTCTATGCCACAGGCACCACCCTGGGCGCCGACGACGGACTTGGCGATGCTGTCATCATGACCATCCTGGCATCAAAGGACATTCCTCACGGACCGCTTGAGGCTCTGTTCACCATCGATGAAGAGACAGGGATGACTGGAGCCAACAACCTGGAGGCCGGCGTTCTGAAGGGGGACATCCTGCTGAACCTCGACTCCGAGACCGAAGGCGAACTGTACGTAGGCTGCGCCGGCGGACTGGACTGCAACGCAGAATTCAAGTACAAGACGGAACCGATGCCTGCAGGATACAAGGTATTCGAAGTCACTGTCGGCGGACTGCGCGGAGGCCACTCCGGAATGGAGATCAATGAAGGCCGCGGCAATGCCAACAAGGTCATGGCTCGCGTGCTCGTGCCTGTCCTGAAGTCGATGAAGGGCGTGCTGGCCAGCATCGAAGGCGGAAACATGAGGAACGCCATTCCTCGCGAAGCCGTCGCAAGGGTCGGAGTTCCGGCCGACAAGGCTGAAGCCTTCAATAAGTGGGTGGCAAAGATCGACGCCGACGAAAAGGCGGAAATCACAGCCATCGACCCTAACGTCTTCGTATCATGCAAGCCGGCGACGGCAAAGAAGTGCATGGCCGGGAAAGTCGCATTGAAAGTGATGCAGGCCATTTACACCTGCCCGAACAACGCCACATACATGAGCCTCTCGATTCCGGGACTCGTCCAGACTTCGAACAACCTCGCCATCGTAAAGAGCGAGGACGGAAAGGACGGGAACGGGGTCATCACCATCAAGACTCTTATGCGCAGCTCGGTAGATTCACAAAAGGAAGACATTTGCGAGGCCATCCGCTCGGCATTCGAGCTGGCCGGCGGCAAGGTCACGATGAGCGGCGGCTATTCCGGCTGGCGTCCAAACATGGACTCCCCTATCCTCAAGACGATGGAAAAGACCTACAAGAAACTCTTCGGAAAGGAGCCTGAGGTAAAGGCCATCCACGCCGGACTCGAATGCGGCATCTTCCAGGATGTCTACAAGTGGGACATGATCTCCACCGGACCTACCCTGATGTCGCCCCACTCTCCTGACGAACGCGTCTACGCTCCATCAGTTCCGAGACTGTTCCAGTTCGTCTGCGAGACGCTGAAGAACATCCCGGTTAAAAAATAGATTTTATCGTTTAAATCATCGAGGGGGGGGCTAAAAGCAAGATTAGCCCCCCTCTTCATGTCTGCTGCTCGCGCAAGATCATACTGGTACCTAAATTTAAACAAGCACATTTGAAGACCCGAATTCAATCTGGATGGAAGGCCAAGAAAAAGTTACAATTTCAGATTGAATTCAGGATATACGATTGATAGTCAATAGAACAACCAAATACCTGCAGAATCATCGTTGTTCCGTGTCGTTCGATGGTTATAGTATGACATACGGGAGAATAGCGGAGGTCATTGAAGACGTTTCGGCCAATCCTGTCGGGATTCGTTCCATCTATCGCTTTTATGAGATCTCCCCGCTCGATTCCCGCGGTTGCGAGCGGAGAGGTAGGGCAGACGTAGTCCACTATCAGTCCTTTCCTGACCCTTTGGGTAAACATTTCACAAGGTGCATTCCTTTCGCAATAGACCCTTTCTGGACATTTGTAATCTTGGCTTTTTATAAGATAAATCATCGATGCGGCATAATCCAGCCAAACGTCGAAATGCGACATGAAGCGATTTCCGATAATGGTTTCATCCGTATTCTTGTTTTCGTCTTTCTCGAGTTTCATAATATCGCCGACCGGACTTATTCCCTTCAACAAGAATATGCTGTCCCCTTCGGATACTTCATATCCGGGAACTAGGCATCTCACTTTTTCATGGAGGGAATCGACTTCGTCGGATTGTCCCATTATCAAGAGATCTCCACCGAATCCGGTATCGATCAGATACTCGAAATCCGAGTAAAACGTTTCGTCATCCGCCTCGAATGTCATTGGTATCCTGACGTAATGAAGCCTGTCGGCAATATCCATTCCCGCTGCAAAGCAGCAATTATGAAAAACGGGAATCGGGACGTATTCGTAGACGTTTATTCGCGTATGGTCGTAGTCTATATTCCATACGTGTTTGTCGTTTTCGGGGATCGCCATAAGTACGGGGGTCCCCATTTTCTTTTTTATGTCTCCAAGCAAGTAATAATCGAAATGGATCGGAACTCCTCCGACCAAGACCTCGAGAGGATAGTTTACCCTGATCGCCGTTTCTGTCTCATTCAAATCCACATGCAGCATGTCGGAAGTATGCGGTAAGCTCCCTGCGGAACCCGACATGCTCGCAAATTCGTGTTTATCAAGTATTATAGTTCCCGTGGTTCCGGTATCGAAAAGGCAATCATATCTGATTCCATTGATTTTGACAGGTAAAATGATGTGCCCGGTTTTGTCATACGTAAATAGCCCATCGTTGATACTGTCTTCTTTCTGCTGACAATAGAAAGAATCTAAAAAATACTCATCGGCATTTTGGAAAAAACAACCCAAAATACCGATGAGTATGATATATAACAATTGCCTTACCATACTTCTCTTGTACCGTCATCATAGACTACGGTAATTCTTTCATCACTTGTAATCTGAGGCGATTTTAACCCACCAGCAACATTAGCTTCAGAGTTGGCACTAATACTTGATCCTCCTACATTTCTATAATAGCATGCACATTCACAAACAGTATCGCCGCCTATAACATTTGATATTTCAGTATCATTCATCTGCTGAAATCGTTTATCGGAAAGTTTAATTTTTTTCATACTCATTATATTCTTTTACAAATAATTGTTTTTTAGTGTCTATAGTTAGTTCCTTGTCGTCGAATTTCCATTTAACGACAGTGCCCTTGTAAAACAGGCTATCCTGTTCATCTGCGGAGAAGGATTTCCACGGCATGCCGTTGGCTTCGACGACCGTATCCTTCAGGCGGATGCCCGAATCGTATGCGTCGCTGTTGACGACAATTCTGTTGACCACGCCGCTCCTGTCGCACCAGAAATTGAATCCGTTTGCGGGTTTCGAAGGAAAATCCGAATGGTTAGGAGACAATATCAACCGGCTGTTCTTCAGATCCAATATGAAATTGTAATGCTTCAGGAATCTCACGCCGATGGTCCCGACGACAGGTTTGGACCCTTTGGGAAGGAACTTGGTAAAATCGCCCGCAATGCTTAAAGGACCTACGTCGAATCCGCATTTCAAATCGGGAATCAGGGTAGTATCCACATTTATATTCACATTGAATTGACTGATCCTTCTGTTGCGGTACTTTAAGTTCAGCAGGTCCCTTATTTCCAGATGTTCTATGCCGGCGACGAAGCTGTCGAGTTCCCTGGGAGGATCCGTGATTACGAATCCGAACGGATTGCCGGTATCCAGAAGGTACAGATAATCTATGGATAGGCTATTCCCTCCTTGGCTTATCATGGGTATGTTCACGAACGGGGCCATCCTTTTATCGCCGCGCATGGCGAATTCGATGGGGAATACCATGGCTCCGGCGGGAACAGTGTCTTTCTCCCTTATGGACAGCCGCCCTTCGTCGAGGTTGAAACACCACAGCCGCCTGTCATCCGGGTATTTCGGAGCTATCGTAGCCGGACAAGCGATATCGAACGATGCGATCCTATTCGATCCGTATGGGAAAGACGCTATCGTCACGGTATCCACGTCGAAATGCCCCATGGCTCCGGGATACAGACGGTCTATGGTGTCGCAGAACCTGTAAGACAGGGAATCCGGAAATACGCAGCCGTCCAGAAAACCGGTATCGAAAAGCATGTTTACCGTATCCCTGCCGTTGATTACCACGGGCACGTGCATGACATCGTTAATAATTGTGAAGTCCTTCTTGCCGGATCCGGTAACACCGTTCTGCTTGTTCTGCGCCGGCATGCATCCGGAAAACAAAACGAGAAATATCAAGGAAAGGTATCTTATATCCATATATTAATAACATCATAACCTACTTAAAATAAAGACAACAAATAAGGCGTCGGTTCAAGGAGCAATGCCACCCTTTGAATTCAACTTTCCATGACTTTAGAAATTCTCTTCAGTATACGTTAATAGCCCCTGTAAAGGATCTGAAACATGTACAAGGAACTTACTTTTTCTATGCGATATACCACCACGAAATGCCTCTGATTCCAAGCAATGAGACACCTCTCGCGATATGTGACAACGTTCACGCAAGTTCTTTAGCGAATAGTTCTTACCATAAAACGAGCAAATTATATGCAGGCATGTAGGACCACAGTCTATGGAATCGAGTTGGATATAAGTGGGGAAGAATCTCATATCATATTGATTATTATTGAGGTTTTCTGAATATTCTTATCCCGACAAGAACAGCGGCGGCGAGAATCGCCAATCCTATCAATAATGGGACAAGATGAAGGATACCATTATTTTTCTTTGTCGCAAAAGGATTATCTCCCAAGTATTTGCCTTGGTCTATCAGTTCCAATGCCCTGTTCAGGATAATGTCTTCTTCCGATGTGTAATACTCCTCGTATGTCAATGGCACTTCGTAGTCGGGAATAAGCCCCCGGCCGGCCGGAACGCGGGCGTTCACGGTTTCTTCGTCAAATACGCATTTGACAAGAGGTATGCGGACCTGAATCTTCGAATTCGGAAGCATGATGTCGGCAAACTTCTCAGCAGTTATAAAATGATATCCGGATCTCGTCTCACGTCCGACAGTCACCGCCCTGTGGTTGCGCACAAGAAATGCCGGGAACCAAGTCGCTGCAGATGACGTATGGTCTCCGGTAAGGATATACAGATGCCCATGATAATTGGTCGCGGAATCCGGCTTCAGTTCGCCAAGCACCCGGTCTTTCAGATAATACCCGTCTGCACCTTTTTTAGCAGTGAAATCGGAAAAAAACACTTCGTTTTGTGGAAAGTTCACGGCATAGCGAAAACTCTTGTAAGTGCTGTCGCTTTTTACTTTCATATATGATTTCAGAGATGCGGGCTTCCCGATGATGAAGAAGGAAAGAAGTTTCGCGAGAACTTTCTCATCACCTCCCGAATTGTTCCTGAGATCAATTATCATTACGGGAACGGCCCCGAGGGCTTTCAATGAATCGGCGATATCCTCCACCTGAATCTGATTCAGTTCGAAGGTATTCAGGGAGAAAAGGACAACGTCATCCCTCAACATCTTGAATGAGTATTCCCTTTTAGAACTTTCGAGTACAAGGCGATGGTATGCCGTGCTGTCCGGATTGGGGACACGGGATACCCTATATCTCGGAACCCATTCGTCTTCGTATTCGCTTCCGTCGCTGAAGATGATTTTCTGGCTTTTAATGGTATGGACATCTTTCCCGTATATATAATTCCAGGCTATCAGGCCGCACATATCTCTCGACCCCGAGCTGTTCTGGTCAAAAACGGCCTGCATCCCCTTCGCCCTATCAATAATGGTTTGAGCATCGATTCCATTGATTGAAGCGATTCTTTTCCTCAGGAACTTCTCGTTCCCCTTGGGCGCCAATGTAACGAAAAGAGAGTCATTCAGAAAACCTATGTGCAGGTGCGGCATGAGAAATTCTTCGCCGGCATGTGGAATGCCCGTCATTTCCTCAAGATGTGAATCATGTACGAAACCGGCGGAAATGGCCGAATGGATTAGATAGTAAAAGTCATCGTAACTGATGCCATGCTCCAGCTCCGACATCGCCTTGGACTCGAAGTCGGTAAACATTTCAGGAGTAACGACGTCATAAAGCGACGGGTAGCACTCCTTGTAGGCATCAAGGAGTATCTTCATATCCTCCTTCGCCTGCTCCGGTGTTAGGGTCTTCGGCGGCCTTGCCTTCTTTGGCGCAACAAATGTTGTCTTCAGCCCGAACGGAGTCATAGGATCTAGGGGATCGAAATGTGACGTATACATACAAATGATGATACTCGGTTCTTTGAAGGACCGGCAGCTATACCAAGCAGTCCCGAGGGTATCTCCCCTATGGATCATCATTCCGGTTTTGAGAAAACCGTCTCCTCTCAGACCGGATATGTGGATTATGTTCCCTTCTGATGTTCGAAGGAATACCATCCCCGACAGATATTTGGCCGGAATCCCTATATCATCCTTCGAGTCCAATATCTCCTTTATCCTTCCGTTGAAGGTGCCTTCCAGCATATCCCAATGCTTGCTGAGGAACCAGCTTTGCCGGGCACAAATGTCCAGATTGTACACACTACCGTCATAAGGTGCCACTACGGGAGTCCCTTCCTTTGCCGTGACTATCAACGCCTCGAAATCAAGATCATTGCCTATGTACTGCTGCGGCTTGCAGATTATCCCATCTCCCGTCTTGGCTCCGGCGATGGGCCACAGTGCCTGAGCGAAAGACAGGCTGGGAATGATCGAAAACAGAAAGAAGAAGAGTAACTGTTTCATATTATTCGGGTTATTTAAGTTTCGCAAGTAAATTTTAATAAAAAAACTAGGGTTAAAAATCGCGAAATATTTGACTATCTCACTGATTTTCCGTATATTAGTATCGCCAAACACTAACAACACCCTAGCATGAACAAAGATAGACAAATAGTCTCTGAGTTGCGCAATTTTTTCACGGAAAATGGCTGCGGACTCGGTTTACAAAGGATAATGAACGTTCTGGACAGCATAAACATCACTGAAAGGCAGATGGCTTTCGAAAAGAAACCCAACTCCAAGTTCACTTGTCGTCAGGTAATCCAGATGATGATTCTTTTCCCGTTCTTTTCTGTCAAGAACGCAGCGAACTACCGCATCAGCCCTCTTCAGTCGCTCTTTGATTGTCATAAGGATATGTTCTACCGCGTTCTTTCCAACGAAAACATTGACTGGAGACGCATCTTGTATTATGTCAACAGGAAACTTG
>Ga0183096_1000244_pt1 | contig 94566 bp, 90 predicted proteins | sample Biomet5_FD_127791 | JGI IMG/M metagenome (GOLD analysis project Ga0183096, IMG submission 127791) | Microbial communities from bioreactor (seeded with sewage sludge) at LBNL, California, USA - Biofuel metagenome 5 (version 2) (version 3) | ecosystem: Engineered > Bioreactor > Anaerobic >...
ATCAACAACATGATCAAGACCCTGAGAAGGAAATCCTATGGATTCAGGGATACGGAATACTTCTTCCTCAAGATCATGTTCGAGAGCTACAAGCCCAGGTCTGGCTATGTATCCCACAAGATTCTGTCTTGAACCATAAAAAATAGTAGTAACTCGTTATATAATAACGAACCATTACTATTTTGATACAGATGCCGATTGGTAACGTTTTTGGTAACAAAACAAGGTAAATAAGAATGGCAACTCGTTTATATATAACGAATTGCCATTCAATTCCTAAAGGTGCCGATTGGATTCGAACCAACGCATGACGGTTTTGCAGACCGTTTCCTTACCACTTGGATACGGCACCGACTGAGCCGCATAAGTGACAGCAAGATTGACGATAACAGATTCTTTGAGGATAATCAAGTGTGGAGAGAAAAGAGAAATGAAGAAGCTGTTGTTGGTAGGACTGCTGGTTGTCTTGAGTTCATTTGCATATGCCCAAACACCAGATAATTGGGCGAATATTTCATTTATTGGGCAGTATGCTCCCGAAAGGAGCCAAGGGACTGCGTATGATATCGGTTTTGACATGGCCGATTATACATTCCTTCCTTCCACGAATTTGGGGGTGTTCGGCCGGATGGCAATCGGTTGGGAACTTGGTTCTTCCGATTGTGTCCGGCTGATGGTTGACTGTGGCCCTGTGTACACGACGGTTGTCGCGGGAGGGGTGAGTGCCTATTGTGGATTGGGCATGGCCTTGGCGACCGCTGACACCAAGAGTGAGAATGAGACCCAAGTCGGCATGTGTGCTGATATGGGTTGCCGTTTCCGTCTCACTGCTGAAGGTACGGGGGATCTTGCCTTTGTGGTGGGGGCTGTCGCGAACCTGTATTTCCTCCATATGTATAAAGAAACGAGAGTCGATGGCATCACGTGGGATGTCATGGGCTATACAGGTTTCTCGCTTGGATACGATTTTGGCCGTCGATCCATCTATGAACCTGTGTACTATTACTGATCGAGGTCGTAAGAGTTCCTGATTTCCTCTTTCGCTTGGGTAATGGCCTGCCCATACTGGGCATCAAGTTGCTTCAAGGCTTGGTTGAGCATTTTGAGGAAATCGGGATCTTGTTCAGGCTGCAGGACAATGTCGTCGCCATACTGTGCCCTGAGTTGTTCCTGCTTTTGTTCCAATCTTGGTTGGTATTGTTGTTTCGCCTTCTCGGTCATCTGTTTGATTTGGGCGAGATATTGGTCAAAGAATTGCCCTAACTGCCCTACCAAAGCGGACAGTTTCTTGTCTCCGATGATCATCGTGAGTTCCTGCACTTTCTGAAATCCGTGTTTGTAGCCTTCTGTTTGCGGAAGACTGATATTATCCAAGAGTGCGGTGACCAATCCTTTCATGATCAACTCTTTGTCCTGACCTTTATAGGTTTTGACCTGCTTCTGCACTTCCTCAACGGTCTTTTCTTCGTCGTTAAGGAACGCCGCCGCAAGTTTCCTGCCTTCCTGTATCTTTTCATTCCTTGCGATCTTCTCGGAATTGACGTGTATGTCTTGGGTTTTTTCCAGAGCGATTTCCCATGCTGATTTAATGACGGACATGACTGCCTCCTTTCAACAAGATATCCAACTTCATCACCTTGGACAAGCCTGCTTTTTCTGCTAGATTACCAGGTATGGATGTAGAGCAATCTATCATGTACGGTTTTGACTTGTTCGGTACGATGATTTTCGCCATCACCGGAGCCGTAAAAGGCGTCCGTTGCAAACTGGACATCCTTGGAGTGGTGGTTTTCGCCTGTACCGTAGGTTGCGGGGGAGGCATGCTCCGCGACATGTTGCTTGGAGCGACTCCCGTCGCGGCGTTTTCCGACAGTGCGTATATCATCATCTGTGTGTTTACCGGTCTGGCGGTGTTTTTTCTTGCCCCGCGGTTTGTAGGCAAATGGAGGACCATCCTGTTTTGCGACGCCGTCGGGTTGGGAGTTTTCACCGCCCTTGGAATGGCCAAAGGAGCCATGTACGGCATCGGACCTATCGGACAGATACTGTGTGGAGCCTTTTCCGCGGTCGGGGGTGGCGTCATCAGGGACGTGATGTCAAAATCAGTTCCTGCGGTGCTTACCAGTGATTTCTATGCGACGGCCAGTCTGATCGGAGGCCTTGTATACCTGCTTTTGGAAAAACTCGGCGTCCCGTTGTTCCCTGCGTTCCTTGCCACCAGCGTGGTGGTCATCGCCATCCGTGTCATCGCCATAGAATTCAATTTTCACCTCCCGGTGGCCGATACTGCGCTTCCTGTGGAAGACCATGTGGCGTTTCTCGGGCTACTCAAAGACAAAAAACATGAAGGTGGAAAGAAATCATGATTACGAAACCCCTGTATTATGAAGAACCGTACGCACGGGAACTTGATGCATGCGTGTTGTCCATCGATGGAAACGTAGTGGTTTTGGACAAAACCATCTGTTACCCCGAGGGTGGGGGACAACCTGGGGACCGGGGTATGATCGGAACATGCAGGCTTCTTGATACCCAAAAGACCGATGCGCATGAGATATTGCATATTGTGGAAAACCCTACGTTCAGGAAAGGTGATGTGGTGCACATCTCTTTGGATTGGGAACATCGGTATTTCTACATGCAGGAACATACCGCGCAACACGCCATCAGCGGGACATTGTTCACCAAGTTCTCTATAGGCACCGTAGCCGTTCACGAAGGAGAGGATATCCTCACCGTCGAGACGGATCACGAGAGGATTGAAGAATCTGTGTGCTTTGAACTGGAGGATGAGGTGAACAAGATCATCCGGGAAGGGCATCCGGTTTTCTATGAAGTGAAAAACCATGAGGCCGCAGAGCGTATGGGGCTTCGTCGATCCATCAAAGTGGAAGGGGATGTGAGGCTGGTCGTCATCGAAGGCGTCGATGTCATCGCCTGTGGGGGACTTCATGTGGCGAACACCAGGGAGATCACGCTTGTCCAATATATCGGGCAGGAAATGATCCGTTCCCACGTGCGTCTCATCTTCCGTGTCGCAGGAAATGCGGTCAGGGAAATCCGGCATAACAGGATGCTGGTCAGGCAGATGTGCGCCTTGCACAGCGCCCAACCGGAAAACCTTCTTGAAGTGGAAAAGCAGGAACTTGAGGATTACCATACGGTCAAAGCGGACTTCGCCCACATGAAACTCGAAGCCTCCCGTTCTCTTTTGTCATCTTTCTCCGGAGTGAAAACTTGGGATGTCTCCGGTCAGCCGTTTGATCTGAAGGATGTCGCCCAATGTCTGGATGGCAAACAGGACCTTGCGCTCTGCGCGGTGAAAACGGAAGGGGACAACCTGTATTGGCTGTTCGCGTTCTGCGGTACCTACCATGGCATGGATTTCAATGCGCATCGTGCCGAACTGCTTTCCCCCATCCAGGGTAAGGGGGGCGGGCGAGCGCCTCTTTATCAAGGTATGGGAAAGGGAAAACCGGAGACGCTGTTCCAAGCCTTCGACACGCTGATGTCCCGGGTTTAGCCGGGTAAGTCAGACAGTTTCAGGTTGCATGCCGACAAAAGCTATCGTTTCAGTTCCTCTTTCGCTTCCCCGATGACCATTTCGGTCCGTTTCGGGGCATCTCCCACATAGTCGCTGGCGTTGAGGTACGAACGGATTTCTTCTTTGGTGAGGTACTGCAGCATCATTTCGTTGTTGGTCAGTTCCTCCATCAAGGAGTTGGGTTTGCCCTTCTGCACGGCATCCCAAGCTTTCAAGGACGCTTCCCGTATCTGCTCGTGCATTTCCTGCCTGTCGGCACCTTTGCGGCCGAGTTCCATCAGCAAGCGCTCGCTGGAGGCGAAAAGCCCGTAGCTGTCCAGATTCCGTTGGACGGCCGGTTGGTGGATCACCATGCCGGTGACGACGTTCGTTTCGGTGATCAGGATTTCGTCAGTGGTGAGGAACAGGGAAGGAAGGATCAACCTGCGGTTCGCGGAATCGTCCAACGTGCGTTCCAAAAGCATGTATGCGTTGTTTTGCCATAAGGGGTCACACAAGGATGCCGCATACCGGCACAGGCTGTCGACCTTTTCGCAGTTGATGGGATTGCGTTTGAACGGCATGGCTGACGAACCGACTTGTTTTTTGCCGAACGGTTCGCTCCATTCTCCGATGGGAGGGCTCATCAGGATACGGAAATCGATGGAAAACTGGGCAAGGGTCGAGCAGAGGTTGGAAATGGCTTCCGCAATCCTCAGGTCCTGTTTGCGGGGATACACCTGGGTGGAGGCCGTGAAGCTTTTCAAACCGAGTTTGTCCATCACTTCCTGTTCCAGATCGAAAGAACTCATCCCGGAACCTTTGACCAGTTCTTGATAGCTGGCGGAAGTCCCGACGGCACCTTTCATGCCTTTGCCGCGGATTTCGGAGCGGACTCGTTTCAGGTCTTTGATGTCTTGGGTGAGATCCTGCGCCGTTTGAGCGAAGCGGTAGCCGATGGTGGTGGGTTCAGCCGGCTGAATATGGGTGAAGGCCATGCAGGGGGTGTCCTTGTATGTCTCCATCTTGCTGATGAAAGCGGACAAAAGGACTTCCGCCTTTTTGATGAGTTCATCCATCGCTTCGGTGAGGCGTATGGCTTCTGCGTTGTCCTCGATATCCATGCTGGTCGCGCCCAGATGGATGATCGCTCCGGCTTTTGGGCATTGTTCGGCGTATGTCTTGATCTCCGCCATCAAATCATGGTGGAGTTCGGCTTCAAACTCCGTCGCACGGTCGATGTCGATGTCTTCCTGGTGGGCTTTCAGTTCCTCGACTTGTTCTGCGGAAACCAGTCCTGCCTTTTCTTCGGCTTCCGCCAGGGCGACCCATACTCTGCGGAACAGGATTCTTTTATGCCGTTCGGAAAAAAGAGCACGCATTGTTGTGCTTCCATATCTCCAGGTAAGGGGGGAGATGTACGTGTCATGGGTGAAGGTTGCCATAGATACCTCGCACCTTGACTCTAGCAGTCGATGCGTCTTTTTGCAATGGCGCTTTCTTTGGTCATGCAGGGGTTTTCCTGAGCATATCAAGAAACGTCAAAAGCCCGACAGAAAGAAGGATATGCCCGATTCCTGCAAGACCTGAGATGGCCGCGTCAATGCCTTTGGGGATTCCCAGTCCGAGGACTTGCGTGATGCCGCGGACTACGAGCATGACGGCGGTCAACGACAATCCGGCATCATACAGGACCAGGAAGGTATGGAACCGTTTCTGTTGCTGTATGGGTGTGTTGTTGCAGATGATCGCGACGATCAGGAAGAAAAGCATGCCCAGGATGAAAAGATGGCCATGGACTTTCGCCAAGGCCGTCATGCCGGTAAAGCCGTTCCATTTGGTGAATTCCCGGAAGAATACTCCGCCGATTATGCCGGCGATGGCATAGCTGAAGGCATGGTTGTACATTGTTTTCATATCATTTCTCCCGTTGTTGGGCGCGATACCCGATAAGAATGGTCCATACATACGCGCAGGTTTTCGGAATCATCAAAACTCCGATGGCCGGCATGGTGTCCGCAAACAGGACGACAGGGATATAGAAGCCGAAACTCAGCACGATGGTGAGCCATACGTATCTGAAGGCTTGGTCATGTCGCGTTTTCGCTTCCTGTCGGAACAGGACGATGACCAGAAGCCCGAGCAGTGCGAATGGGATGTTCCGTGCGATGCCCCAGGAAAGGGGAGGCTGGGCGCTTAGCCACTGGTTTTGCGGCATGCAGCACAGAAGGATGCGCAAGAATGCAAGGACCCATACCGTGATGTCAAGCCCTTTTTTCCCTGTGATCTTATAGCGCTCCTTCCATACAGCGTAGAGCAACACATAGAAAACCGTCATGGTTATCGAAGTGATGAACTTCCCGATGCCCAAAGCCGCTGTGTGGTTTGCCAGACCATTCGTGCAGAGTGCGACCGCACGGGGGACGAGATGAAACGCATCCCCGCAACCGAGTACGATAGCCATGCTCCCGAAGAGCAGGTATTGCTTTTGTCTGTTGGGATTCAGAAGCATCCGTATGCCAAGGATGACCACACCAGAGAGATAGACGATGTCAAATGCCGTTTCGAAAAGTGCCTGCATAGGGTTTCTTCCTTATTGGTAAAGAGTGCGTCGTACCACTTCGACGAGTATGTGAGCATCCGTTTTCCCTTCCATCAGGAGAGAGAGGATGTTGGACGTGACGAAATCGATGAATGCCGTCTCACTGAAAGCTGTCGTGAAGGCATCTGGACTCACTTGTGCGTCAGCATGAAGGATTCCGATCATGGTGTGTTTGATGCCATCCAAGAAATCCCTCATGGTCTTCAGAGCTTTGTTTTTGCCCCCGTCGGCGATGCTGACGGAATGCATGGTGAAAAAACCTGGATAGTTTCCGATGCCTTTCTGGATGTGGTTGTACAATTGGTCAACGTATGAGGGGAAGGCTTGCGCCCCTTCCTGCCTGGGGGTGTCGGCGAAGATATCTTCCCACACCCCTGCGATGGTTGCGACCAGCAGGTCTTCTTTGGATGGATAGTAGTTGTACAGCGTGCCCAGCGCCACATGGCAGGCTTTGGCTACGCCGCGCATGTCGACAGAGGACAGTCCTTGCCGTGCGACGATCGTGCGGCAGGTTGCTTGGATTGCTTCTTTGGAGGTGACGATGGTGTTCATGGTTTTTTTTAAATTGAACAATGTTCATTTTGAATGTAAAGAAAACCGCCTCTTCCGTCAAGGGGAGGGAGGCGGTCAAAGGGGGAAAGCTCACTCAACGTATCTGATGGATTCCCATGCGGTGTTGTAGGTGTACAGGTATTCCCCGAGATCATCCTTCAGCTCGCAGTTCTTCAGGTCGTCCACCAGATAGAACGGTTTGGTTGTCCTGAACTGGTCGGCATCGGTATTGACCGAAGACGGGAAATGGAAGCGATCGAGGAACTGTGCGTAGTTCTTTGGTTCATGGATGTAGTTGATGAACGCCATGGCCATGTCGTAATGCTTCGCGCCTTTGGGAATGCAGAGAGAATCGATGTACATCGGACCTCCTTCCTTCGGAATGAAGAAATCGACACCGTTCCATTTCTCTTCGGGAAGTTCTTCGAATATACCTTCCGCATAGCCTTGGGTGACATAGTACTCACCCTGCGCGAAACTCTTCGCGAACCCTTCGGCGTCGAACTTGACGAGGTTGGGTTTCCATTGGTTTTTTACGAGGAGCCTTGCTTTCTCCAATTCCTCAGGGTTCTTTGTGTTGACCGAGTAACCAAGGTATTTCAAAGCGTCGCCCAAGACTTCCCTCATATCGTCCATCATGCACATGCGCCCAGCGAGTTTCGTATCTGCGAAGATCGACCAGTCATGGTCATACCGCTCCACCATATTCTTGTTGACGGCAATGCCTGCCGCACCCATGTAATACGGTACGCTGTATTCCATCTTCGGATCATACAAGGCTTTCCCCAATACCAAAGGAGTGATGTACTTCTGGTTCGGGAACTTGGAAAGGTCAATCTTCTCAAGCATTCCCTGGGCCTTCATGATGGAGACGTAATCGCCGGACGGGACGATGATGTCATACCCCGCTCCCGTGCCTGCCGCCTTCAACTTCGCGTACATCTCTTCGTTGCTTGCGAAATAGTCCAGAATGACTTCACACCCGTATTCTTTGGAGAACGCTTCGATGACGGAATCAGGGGTGTAATACGACCAATTGTAAATGTACAGTTTTTTTTCTTGGGAACTTTTGCTTGCGGAAGCATCTTGTGTGGCGTTTCCGGAAGATTTGCTGCATCCAAAAAACAGGACAGAAAACAATGACAGAGCCAAAAAGAACAGTTTTGCAGATTTCTTTTGCATCTCAAAACTCTCCGAACAAGTTGTCACGCCGCATCAGAATTGGTAACACCAGTGACCGTGCGGTGTTCATACAAAAAAGCTAGACAATTCTTTCCGTAATTACCATAAACAGTCAAGGCGAGAACCGTGAGAAACACCAGAAATTTATGGAATTCTTTTGCTCTGGGGCAAAATAAACGGTTTGGAAAGAAGCCGCTTGGGGGATTTCCAAGCGGCTTGCATGTCAACGGATGATGATTTGGTTGCGTTCGGGACCGACGGAAATATACTTTATCGGACAACCGCAAAGCTCTTCCAGCCGGGTGACCAGTTTCTTTGCGTTAGCGGGAAGGTCGTTCCAAGAACGGGCCTTGGTGGTGTCACACATCCAACCGTCATACTCTTCGTATATCGGTTTGGCGATTTCCTGGCCTTTGGTGTCGGGCAGGTAGGTCGTCTGCTTTCCGTTCAGGTCATAAGCCACGCATACTTTGATCTTCGGAAAGGTGTCCAACACATCCAGCTTGGTCAGGGCGATGGCGGTGAAACCATTGACCCAACAGCCGAATTCCACTGCGACGGCGTCAAACCAGCCGGTTCTGCGCGGCCTGCCGGTCGTAGCTCCGAACTCTCCGCCGATTTTCCGCAGCTTTTCGCCATCTTCGTCAAACAGTTCCGTGGGATATGGGCCGCCGCCGACACACGTCGAATAGGCTTTGGCGACACCGATGACGGAATCGATCCTGTTCGGTGCGATACCCGCGCCGGTACAGGCGCCACCTGCCGTCGGATTGGAACTGGTGGTGTAGGGGTAAATGCCCCAGTCGAGATCCCGCATGATGCCGAGCTGTCCTTCCAAAAGGATGTTCTTTCCCGCCTTGTATGCGTCACGGATGATGGGCAGGGTATCCACGATGCGGGAACCGAACTTTTCCTTCCATTTCGCGCAGAGGTCGAGTAAATCCTCTTCCTTGTATTCAGGTAGTCCATAGTAGGCCAATTCACGGTTCTTCAAGGGAAGGACCATCTCAAGACGGAGTTTCAGGTAATCGGGGTCGAGCAGGTCTCCCGCCCTCAGTCCGCTGCGGGCAGCTTTGTCACTGTAACATGGCCCGATGCCGCGTTTTGTCGTGCCGATCTTCTGTTCGCTGGAGCGTTTGTTCTCTTCGGCTCCATCCAATGCGCAATGGTACGGCATGATCAAATGGGCGCGGGTGTCGATGAACAGGTTATGGGTGTCGATCTGCTGCGCTTCAAGGTTGGCGAGTTCCTGTTCCATCGTGGAAAAATTCACCACGGCACCCGCATCAACGATGTTGACGGTCTTTGGGTTGAAGATGCCGCTGGGAATAATATGCAGTGCGAATTTGCCTTTGTCATTGACCACGGTGTGTCCCGCATTGTCACCACCTTGGTATCGTATCACGACATCCGCATGCTGGGCGATGTAGTCGACGATGCGTCCTTTGCCCTCGTCACCAGATTGCGCGCCAATAATGGAGATTACACTCATTTTGTTTCCTCCTCCTGTTGTTTGCGTTCCAACAGGTTATGTTCGTCGATATCCAAGGCATCCCATGGGTATTTGATCCATTCATCAGGAATTTCCTCTCCTACATAATACCGCTTGATCTCGCTGGGCATCTCCACATCCTTTTTTTTCAGTTTGTTATGGAGCACCAAAACGGCGATTTCTTCCGGTTTGTACTTGAGCAGTTCCCCGACGCAATACGCCAGAGTCGCCCTGGTGTCGTCGACTTCGTCGATCAAGAGGATTTTCTTTCCGGTCAGCTGGTTGGCGACCTCATCGATCCATTGGATTTTCGTAGGATGGTCGCGATGGGTATGATCCAAACCATAGTAGGAAATGCCGACTGCATAAATCGGGCGGTTGATGAACGTCTTCAGAATGCGTGCGGGAATGAACCCGCCGCTGCCGATGGCGACGATCAGGTCAGGATCATAACCTGTCGCAAGCAATGTCTCTGCCAGATGCTTCACCAGTTTGTGGACGGTCGTGTAACTGACGTAGTATTTCTTGTCTTCCATGGGATTGCCTCACAGTTGGGGATACATTTCAGCGATATACGGGAGAGTCCGGTGTTTCTCATTGAAATCCAAACCGTAGCCGACGACCCAGACGTCAGGGATGGTGAATCCGCAGTAGTCGATCTCCACGGGAACCACATGGCGATCCGGTTTGTCCAGCAGTACGGCTGTCTTGACGGAAAGGGGCTTGCGTTCCTTGAACATGCGGATCAGATAATCCAACGTGTAACCGGAATCCAGAATGTCCTCAACGATCAGGACGTGTTTTCCTTCCATGTTTTGCCGGGTATCCATCAACAGACGCACATTGCCGCTCGTCTTGTCTCCCTGATACGAGGAAAGAGCGATGAAATCCACGACATGTTCGGTGGTAAGGTTGCGTGTCAAATCGGCCGTAAAGATGAAAGCGCCCTTGAGGACACCGACGATGAGCAACGGTCCTTGATCCTTGTAATCATGATCGATTTGACGTGCGAGTTCGGTTACTCTCCGTTGGATGGAATTGGCGTCAATGAGAACACTTTTCAGGTCCGCTGACAAAGCAGGGATTGCAAGAGATTGTGGCATGATGGCTCCTCTCTGAAATTGATTGTTCGGATATGTATGGAATACCCCAAACACAGAGGCTGTGTCAATTGAAGGAGACGGACGGCGCCTGTTTTGGACACGCACATGTAGACAAAGAGTGTTTTTTGGGAAAGAATGTCGCTTATGGCATTTCTCGTATTCAAACAACTTGTCGAGATGCTGCTTATCATGGCGATCAGTTTTGGTGTGTCCAAAATCCGGCATTATGGCGACAAAGAAGCGCAATACCTGTCTTTCATCCTTTTATATGTCATTGCTCCGGCTGTGGTAATCGAACCCTACAACATTCCTTTTGACGCGCAGAGATTTCATGAGACGTTGGTGATGCTCGGCTTTTCGTTCGCCGGTCTCTCCGTCTTGATCATCCTTTCCCTGTTCATTCCCAAAAAGAATGTGGATTACTCCCTGTTGGCCATCGACAAAATGGGGACGGTATATTCCAACTGCGGGTATATCGGCATTCCCATCGTCCAAGCCGCCATGGGGAAGGCTGCCACTTTCTACATCGTCCCATACTTGTTGGTGTTCAACACCATCTTCTGGATTCATGGGCAGTATGTGATGACACGGCGCTTGAGTTTCAAGGCGGTTGTCACCAAACCGATGTTCTTGGGCACGGTTTTCGCATTCCTGTTGTTTCTCAGTCCATGGACGCTTCCCCGTTTTTTGGGTGAGGCTGTCTCTACGCTGGGAACATTGAACATGCCGCTTTCCATGTTCCTCTTGGGCATCCTGTTCGCCAATTTCGGCAAAACCCAGGATTCCTCATCCTTCCCGATCGGACGGATGGTGCGTGTCTTCATCCTGCGCCTGATCGTCAGCCCGCTTCTGATAATCCTGTGTTTCCTGCCGTTACGCACCATCATCAATGCCGACGCGCTCATTAAAACGCTCAGCATCATCTTGGTGATCGTATCCGCCTGCCCCTGTGGCGTGAACATCTCCACCATGGCGGTGTTGTACAAGAAGAATTTCTCCTATGCCTCAGTGCTTATCGTGGGTACGACCATCCTTTCCGTAGGAACCATCCCCATCATGACGCGGTTGGCGGAAACGGTTCTTTAGGAAGCTGATGGTTTTGTGCTGGACGTTGTAGCTTTTCTTCTTCAAGGACGTTTTTTACTTCACGTATTGTTTCTTTCATATGTTTGTTCATATACATAGCAGCGATATCAAAATCTTTGTCCTTTAACGCTGATAGGATTTTTCCATGATATTCCAAACCAATATGAGGTCCGATTTTCTGATAGAGTCTTGCTTGTTGGCTTTTTAGGACATTCATGATGAGGATGGTGATTTTGATGACAAAGGTGTTCTTTGTATCATTTGCAATTATTTGATGAAACTGATAATCGTATGTATGGAATTGGGCAACATCATTTTGATATTTCACCATTTGTTTATAACAAAACTCAAGTTTGTCTAGCGTTTCTGAAGTAATAGTCTTTGCAAGCATTTCCACATTTGAAGTTTCGAAACCGATTCTGAATTCAAGCAAGTCCAGTAATTCATAATCAGAAATCTCTACAACCGGCATTATTCGATTCAACACATCCGTTGTCTGTCTCTGCGAAACATATGTTCCAGAACCCCTTCGTTTAATGAGAAGGCCGCTTCCTACAAGTTCATCCAAAGCTTTTCTGACAGAAACTCTGCTGGAACAACATAAAAGGCTAAGTTCATTTTCCGTGGGGATTTTATCACCTGGTTTATAGTTTTTTGAACTTATTTGTTCCAAGACGTAATCATAAACTTTTTTGCTTGCACTTGTCGTTGCCATATCTTCCTCTTCTTATAAAATAAAGTATAACAATTTTAATAAAAATAATACAAATAATTTTAAAGATAATACAACTAATTGAATTAATTTGTTGACAATGGGATAAATTGCGATATAATTCTACTTATTAACCATAACTTGTATTACTTTTACATGGAGAAATAATACATGAGCATATTCAAAGTGTATATTACAGATTTTGATTACCCTGATAATTCAATAGAAAAATCTATACTTGAGCCGATAGGAGCTGAAGTGTTTGGTTTGCATTGCAAAGATGGCAAAGGAATAGCTGAACAAGCAAATGATGCTGACGCTTTGATGGTTCAATATGCAAAAATTACGAAGGAAACGATAGATAATCTTCCTCAACTGAAGATTATTGCCAGATATGGTATCGGTGTTGACATAGTAGATGTAGCAAGCGCAGAGGCAAAAGGGGTGGTTTGTACCAATGTTATGGGGTATTGCACTGATGAAGTGGCAGATCACAATATTGCCTTATTGCTGATGATGCTCCGTAGAATCCCGATGTATGTTCAGGAGACCAAAGCTGGAAAATGGCATTGGAGTGAAACTGGTCATCCTGTGCATCGTTTCAAAGATTCCATCATCGGCGTAGTCGGGCTTGGACGCATTGCCACAAACATGTGTGTGAAACTGCAAGCCTTGGGTTTTTCCATAATTGCTTACGATCCATATGTCTCTCAAGAGAAAGCCAATCTACATAATATCAAAATGATGAGTTTAGAGGACGTATGCCGTTTGTCCGATGGGATTGTCCTGCAATGCCCTTATACAACTGCGACCCACCATATCATTGGAGCATCGCAACTGGGGTTGATGAAACATGATGCTGTCCTTTGCAATTGCTCGCGTGGCAAGTTGGTGGATGATGTTGCATTGTATGATGCTTTGGAACGTGGAATCATAGCAGCTGCTGCATTGGATGATACAGAAGAAGAACCCGCGAAACGATTCGATTGGAAGCCTTCCATGAATCCATTATTTTCTTTGGAGAATTGTTTCATAACCCCTCATGTCGGTTATTACTCAGAGGAATCCTTGGTGGATGCGCGCGTGATCGCATCAAATAATGTGAAAGCTGTCTTGATGGGGCAAATCCCACCGAACCCTGTTCATGCCTAAAGGAGAAGGATGATGAAATCTTTTCGCGAATGGTTCAATCGATTCTCTGGGAAGATGGATGCTGTTGCACGTGGTGTAAACATGACTTTCTTTATCGTCATGACTATTGATGTAATCGTTGAAGTCCTCATGCGGTATGTATTTAAAAAAGCAATGGTTTGGGGGGAACAGCTAGCAGATTATTGTATGATCTGGCTTTCATTTATGGCTGCTTCCATGGCTTTTCGCAAAGGTGCGCATATGGGAATGGATCTCGTTCAAAAGAATGCACCTCCTGTTATATCAAAAATCTGTAAAGTACTGGCTAACCTTTGTATTTTTCTTTTCTTGTTTGTCCTCATCATTTGGGGCTTCAAACATGCATTAGCTGTAAGAGCTCAAAAGTCCCCTGTAGTTTTCCAATTATCGATGACATATATGTATATGGCTTTGCCTGTTGGCGGGGTGTTTATGCTTATTCAGGTTGTCAATTTGTTATTGAACGGTGTGCAAAACGATGACACCGCTACAAAATAAAAGGAGATGGAAAATGAAGAGAGTTGGTGTATGGATTTGTGTGGTGATGTTGCTTGCAGCGTTCTCAATTTTTGCGAATGGAAGTCAGGAAAACAGCGCGGCTACTCCTGCATCTACAAAAAAAGTTACTTATAAAATTACTTTCAACGAACCGTTTACCAGGCCTCATACGCTTGCTGAAGCAGCTAATAAGTTCAAAGAAATCGTAGAGAAAAACACAAACGGTGGTATTACCGTCGATGTGTATTATGGAGGTGTTCTCGGTACCAGCCAAGCTGCGTTGGAAGCTGTCCAGACAGGGACACAGACGCTGGTTGATGCGGCAACAGCACCTATTGTAGCATTCGAACCAGCATTTGGAGTATTAAATCTGCCTTATCTCTTTTCCAGCAGAAATCAATGGTATTCTGTTCTTGATGGACCACTGGGACAGGATTTGTTGAAAAAGCTTGAACCCAAGGGATTTGTTGGCCTTGCATATTTGGAAAATGGTGTCCGCCATGTGACCAATAATATTCGTCCTATTACTAAATGGGAGGATTTAAATGGTATCAAGATCCGCTTGATGCAAAGCCCTGTGTTCATTGCGACCTTCCAGGCTTTTGGTTGCTTGACTACCACAACGCCGTTCTCTGAATTGTATTCTGCTTTGCAACAGAAAGTTGTTGATGGACAAGAGAACCCAGTGTCCAATATCGAGAATGCCAAGTTGTACGAAGTTCAGAAATACTTGTCTCTCACTGGACATACGTATGATCCGAACATTTATTTCATCAACAAGAAATTTTTTGATTCTTTACCGGCTGATTATCAGAAAATCGTCAGAGATGCAGCTCATGAAGTTGCTGTTTGGCAACGCCAAGCGGCAAAAGATTCAGAAGCAAGTATTCTTACCGAACTTGGCAAGCATTTGCAGATTAACGAAGTCTCTCCTGCGGAAATTACTCGTTTCAGAGAGAAGTGCAAAAATGTTTATGAAAGTCAGAGCGCTACCATTGGCAAAGATGTAGTGGACGCATGGATGCAAGCCGTCAAGTAATGTAATCAAAGAGGGGGCGACCGGAGTTTTTTCGGGAGCCTCCCTATGAAGAGAGGGACATCATGGTAGCAATTCTGTGCTTTGTGTTTTTAATAACATTGATTGTAGGGGCACCGATAGCGATTGTCATCGGCGTTTCGTCTTTGGCTGTGGTGCTTGTCCAAGGAATTATACCGCTTAATGCCATACCACAATACATGTTTGGTGGCCTTGATTCCTTCTCTTTGCTGGCCATCCCATTTTTCATTCTCGCCGGAGAACTGATGGGGCAATCTGGGATTTCTAAAAAATTGATAAACTTCTGTATGGCTTTGGTCGGGAAGATTCCTGGTGCACTTGCTCATGTGAACATAATTGCTAGTATTTTCTTTTCTGGCATAACCGGTGCGGCTGTCGCTGATACAGCAGCCCTTGGAGCTCTGTTGATTCCTTCCATGGTTGATGAGGGGTATACTCCTGAATATAGCGCAGCGATAACTGCCATTTCCTCTTGCATCGACCCAATTATTCCACCCAGTATCATTGTTGTCGTCTATGGAATTGCCGCAAATGTTTCCATTGGAAAGTTGTTGATAGCAGGGTATATTCCGGGATTGTTGTTGGCCTTGTCTCAAGGTATTCTTGCCTCAATACAAGCAAAAAAATATCATTTTCCGGTGAATGAAGAGCCTTTTAGCTGGCCAAAACTTGGAGAAGCTTTTATCGAGGCGCTTCCTGCTCTAGTTATGCCATTAATCATCATCGGAGGCATCCTTGGCGGGGTTGTCACTCCTACAGAAGCCGCATCAGTAGCGGTCTTGTATAGTTTCATTTATGGTTTTGCGAATAAATCAATTCGTTTAAAGGATTTATCTGGGATTTTTAGCAGAGCGGGAGTTACCGTTGGAGTTGTAATGCTTGTAATGTCAACCGCGAAACTCTTTTCTATGATTTTGGTCATGAATAACATCCCAGATATGATAACCAATGCATTTCTTTCGGTTTCAAATAACAAATATATCGTTCTGTTTATGAATAATATCTTACTTTTGATAGTCGGTTGTTTCATGGAAATCTCAGCTGCATGCATCATTCTTGCACCTATTTTGGTTCCCGTAGTTGTCAAATTGGGAGTTGACCCAGTGCAGTTTGGTATGATTATGTGTGTCAACTTGGCAATTGGACTTGCAACTCCTCCTGTTGGACCGACTCTGTATGTGGCCTGCCGTATCGCAAAGATATCATTGGAACAAATTACAAAAGCCATATTGCCGTATATCATTGCGTCAGTGTGCGCTTTGCTGGTTATTACCTATATTCCACAAGTATCATTGTTCTTGCCGAATCTATTAATCAAGTGAGGATGAATGTATGAAAAATATTGTGCACAATCGAGTGCAAAAAGACCAGAAAACTATTGATAAATATGTTGCTTTGAAAAGTGTAATGAGCATTTCATGCGTGGTTGGTGATTGTTTGGAACGTGACGGTATCATGAGAAGTGACATGAAAATGCGGAGTGTCAATAAGAAATTTATCGGACCAGCTTATACAGTTAAATTGTCAACAGGGATTCTCGCGGATTGTTTGGCGATTTTTAAATACGCTAAACCGGGTGACGTGATTGTTATTGATGCTTTTGGGGAAACCGAGACATCAATCTGGGGTGGATTGATGTCTGGATTATCAAAGAACGCTGGCATTGCTGGAGTTGTCATTGATGGTTCATGTAGAGATACTGATGAAGCAAGAATGCTGGATTTTCCCATCGTTTCAAAATCAGTATCCCCGCGTGAGGCACATAGTGCTTTGACAAAACTGTGGGAACCAATTGAATTGGGTTGCCCAGTTTGTTGTGGAGGGGTTATCGTCAATCCTGGTGATATTGTTGTCGCTGACGAGATTGGTGTGACAGTAGTACCTTTTGATCAAGCTGAGAAGATTTATCCAGCAGTTGTAAAGCAAGCTGAAGCGGAGGAAGAAAGCAGAAAAGCTATTCTCGCTGGGGCGACTGTTCCTGAACTTCTGGCCAAGTTCGGGCGAATATGATAGTCAGTTTTTGCTTTTGGGTAACAATTTCATTTCGTCGTAAATAACTTTCTGTATGTATTGGCTATGAAATAGCTATTTCCTCGTGTGGACTCATATAGTTTTGGCGACCTATGAGATTGGATAGGACAATTGCGTTTTCTTCCTTGCCTTTTATCTGTTCTGCGGTAGGATGGAAGGAGGAGAAAAATATGTTGCAGCCAATACCATACACGTCACTTGAACTAAATCCGTTCAATTTGTTTGGAAAAGACCTTACCTTGATTACCGCCGGCACCGTAGCCAAATGGAACACGATGACCGCAGCTTGGGGCGGAATGGGCTATCTGTGGGAGAAACCCGCCGTCTTTGTATTTGTGCGTCCAAGCCGGTACACCCATGCGTTTCTTGAAGCCGGAGACGGTTTTACCTGTTCGTTCTTCCCTGCTTCCTACCACGAGAAACTGCTCTATCTGGGCAGCCACAGCGGCCGGGATGAGGACAAAACGGGGAAGATGGGGATGAAAGCCCAGGTACTTTCTCCGAACAGGATTACGTTCTGGGGCTCGAATCTGGTGTTTTCCTGCAAGAAAGCGGCGAAACTCGCTGTGGAGAAAGAAAAATTCAGCTTGCCCCGGATTGAGGAAATGTATAACGGAAACGATTACCATGAAATGTATGTCGGGTTCATCGAAACGGTGTATAAGGATCAGTGAGAGCCGGATACGCATAAGCCTGCGAGAGCGAAAATACCCCCCACAAGGTTAGGTAGGGAGAAAACACCTGAAAGCATCCGGTCAAGGATCAAGGCAGTGAACACCTGACCGACGAACATCAAAAGGGAAAGGGTAAACTGGGGTACTTTGTCCACCACAACGGAGGACAGGGTGACCACCAGTACACCGATCATGCCTCCGAAGTAAGCGCTTGGGGGTACATGGACTTTGGGTATCGCATGTGGGCCTGTCGCCAGTAAAAGCAGGAGAGAACAGGAGAGGCCCGTGATGTACGTCCATGTCGTGCTGGTCCATATGCTGGTTCTCGCCGCGAGTTTCCCATTGGTTATCCTCTGCAGCATGATCGCCATTCCTGCGATGATGGACAGTACGATGCCGTACATGCTCGCACCTCCCATCCATACCATGATCCCCATGCCGACGATGACCAGAAGGAGGCCGGCGAGTTTCCTCGCGGTGACCGTATGACGCTTCATGCCGAACCAGCCGAATTGGTCAACGAGAATGCCGGATACGGTTTGGCCGAACAGCTCCGAGGCCAGCATCGCCGACACGCTGATGCATGAGAACGCCACATTGTTGGCTACTGTCGGAATGATGCCGATGGCTCCTCCGAGGTACAGGTACCAGACTTCCCGGGTTTTGAACGGATGGTCCTTTTTGACAAACACGATGATGGCGACGCTCAACAAACCGGTCAGATGAATGATGGCGGTTGCGGGATACACGGCCCACGCATTGGTCAGAAGCCCATTGACGCTGATCATCACGGCGATGAGAAGTCCTGATAGGATGGAGAGTCCATAGTACATGTCTGGAATGATACGCAGCCTTCATGGTGTTGTGCAATCGACCGAACCATGATACGTTTGAAAAACCACCGGTCTCCCAAGGGGACCCGAAAACACCTGACTCGACATCGGGTGAAGGGAGCTTTCATGGACGACGAAAAACAACAAGCGCGCCAAGCCTTGTATCTTATGGCGTGTTCTCGGTTCTTTGAAGAACGCATTGATTCGTATTTCAGAGAAAAACGCATGCATGGGACAACCCATCTGTCCATTGGACAAGAAGCCTCACAGGCCGGGTTGACGATGTCCTTGCGTGATGGTGATTGGATCGTACCGACCCACCGCCACCATGGGGTGACCCTCTGCCGGGGTACTGACATGGCGGCGATGGAAAGCGAAATGTTCGGTTCCCGGTACGGTATCTGCAAAGGTCTTGGTGGTTCGATGCACATGACGGATGTCGCGCATTGGAACGCAGGCTCCTCAGCAGTCGTCGCCAGCGGAGTGCCTATCGCGATGGGGCTGGCGTTCGCGCTGAAGCAGAAAGGCGAAGGGAATCTGGCTGTCGCCATCTTTGGTGATGGCGCGACAAGCAGAGGGACTGTCCACGAATGCATGAACATGGCTTCCGTGTGGAAGCTGCCCTTGCTCTTCTATCTGGAAAACAACGGGTACGGGATGAGCGCTTCGGTGCATGACGCGGTCTCCACTGACACCATAGCCAAACGCGCTGAGGGCTATCAAATGGCATGGGATCAGTGTGACGGTAATGATTTCGAGGCTGTCCATCGCGCCGCTTCCAAGGCCTGCTCATACATCCGCTCCACCGGAAAACCCTATTTCCTTGAAGTGCGGACGTATCGGGAGAACGGACACTCAAAGAGCGACGCGTGTGTATACCGCACCCGTGAGGAAGAGGAAGCCTGGAAGAAGAAAGACCCGATAATCGGATTCATTGAGTCTGGAAGGCTGACCTCGGAAGAAGCCGAAAAAACCCTAGGCGATGCCCGTAAGGCGGTTGATGAGGCGGATAGGAAGGCGTTGGCCACAAAGGACGAACATCTGAGCCTCGCCGAAGCGTTTTCTTATGTCTATGAACCGTCCGTCATCATGGGTGTGGAACCGGCTTCTCTCCACCACGGCACCTACAGGGAGGCCATCCGTGAAGCACTTGATGAGGAGATGAGCCGTGATCCGAAGGTCTTCCTCTGGGGAGAGGACATCGGCAGGTATGGCGGCTGTTTCGGCGTCACCGGAGACTTGTATAGGAAACATCCCGCCCAGGTTCTGGAGACTCCGGTCTGTGAGGAAAGTTTCACCGGTATGGCGGTGGGCGCCTCCATGCTCGGCATCCGTCCCGTGGTGGAAATCATGTATGGGGATTTTTGTACGTTGGCCAGCGATCCGCTGATCAACCATGCGGCGAAAATCCGTTTCATGAGTGCAGGACAGTTGTCCTGTCCTATGGTCCTGCGTGCGCCGATGGGAAGCGGGACGGGCCATGGAAGCCAGCATACCCAGAGTCTGGAAGGCATGTTCGCCGCCATACCCGGCTTGGTGGTTGTGGCGCCATCTACGCCGAAGGATGCGAAAGCGCTTCTGAAAAGTGCCGTCCGCAGCGGTAACCCGGTGCTGTATTTCGAACATAAGTTGTTGTATGGGCTGGAAGGCGACATTGCCGATGCTTCGTATGTGATGCCGATAGGAAAAGCCGACATCAAGAAAGAAGGATCGGAAGTGACGCTGGTCTGCTACAGCAAAGCGGTGTGCACCTGTCTGGAAGCGGCTAAGCAATTGGAAATGCAAGGTGTCGACGCTGAAGTGCTTGACCTGTGTTCCCTTCGCCCCATGGACAGCGCTGCAGTATTGTCTTCCGTACGGAAAACAGGACGCATCGTCATGGTGCAGAACAGCACGGCTTTCGGCAACTATGGTTCGGCCGTCATTTCTCTCGTCACCGGAGATGCACAGACGTTCCCGCTTCTGAAAGCCCATCCGATACTGCTCGGAGGGAAGGAATGCCCCATACCGTTCAGCAAAGAACTGGAAGCGGAGATGGTTCCCTCGGTTTCCGATGTCGTCGATGCAGTGCGTTCCCTCTTGTAACGGTTCGTCTCCGAGGATACGGATTCTCTCTTTTCATTTTCTCCTCTTGTCTGTACACTGGTCTCCATAAACAGGAGAAGAAGCATGGACATCGATGTGAAGAACCTGCATCCTCTTGAAGTCCGCCTTTTGAGGCATGTCAAAGCGGGTGAAGCGATCACCACAGAACGCATCATTGCTGAGTTGGACTACAAGGTGGGGCAGTGCAACCAAGCGTTTTCGTGGCTTTGCGCCAAAGGGTATTTGGCGGAGAAGAGTCGTGAGAGCCATACCTTGTACGAATTGACCGATTTCGGCAAGGAACAGGAAAAGAAAGGGCTTCCCGCCCAGAGGATCTTTGAGTATCTTCGCGACCAAGGCGCCCATACGCTTCCGGAAGTCGCACAAGCTTTGGGGTTGCCCCAGAGTGAAGTCGGCTCCGCATTCGGACAGCTTTCCAAAGGGCTTGTCGCAGGCATGAACGAACAGCACAAGGCCATCATCAAAAAGAACGAGATGCTCCATGATGTCATAGTTGCCGCACGGTTGCTTTCCAAAGGCATGCAAGGCCCCATCGACGAGACATCGTTGAAAGAAGGTGAGAAGGAGATCATGCAGTCCATCGCCAAGAAACGTGGGGCGAGCGATTCCCCGTTCAAGGTGGTGGTGCGGGAAGATGTCGTCTACAATCTCACCGAGGCAGGGGCTCAAGCCCAAGAAGCCTTGGTCGAAGCGAATATCACCGGTGAGGAATTCGGGGCTGTTACACCGGAAATCCTGCAGTCTGGGAAATGGAAGACTGGTTCGTTCCGCCCTTACGCGCTCAACGCACCGGTCTCGAAAATCGTACCGGGACGCCTCAATCCGTATGGCGCCTACGTACAGTGGGTCAAAGACAAACTGACTTCCTTGGGTTTTGAGGAATTTGACGGACCGCTGGTAGAGACTGAATTCTGGAATGGCGATGCGCTTTTCATGCCACAATTCCACAGCGCCCGGGACATTCATGATGTGTACAGCATCAAAGATCCCGAGCATTGCAAGAGCATCGATGAACCTTGGTTCAGCCAAGTCAAGGCGACCCATGAGAATGGTTGGGAGACGGGAAGTCGCGGCTGGGAATACCATTTCAGCGAGGAATTCACCAAACGGCAGGTTCTTCGCAGTCAAGGCACGGTACTGAGTGCCCATACCCTGACGCATGCGAAGGTTCCCGGCAAGTACTTCGGTGTAGCCCGTTGTTTCCGCTATGACCAAGTCGACGCCACCCATGGCGCTGATTTCTATCAGACAGAAGGCATCATGCTGGGAAACGATGTCAACTTGAGGACTTTGCTCGGCCTTTTGAAGATGTTTGCCACCGAGATAGCCGGTGCGGAAGAAGTGAAATACGTTCCGGGATACTTCCCGTTCACCGAACCTTCCATCGAGGTGCATATCAAACACCCGGTGCTTGGATGGTTCGAGCTTGGGGGCTCGGGTATTTTCCGGCCTGAGGTGACCGAGCCGCTCGGCATCCATGTCCCTGTCCTGGCATGGGGTATGGGCATTGACCGCATGGCGTTGATGCATCTGGGGCTGAACGACATACGTGAGTTGTTCTCACCGAACATCGACAGTGTGCGCACGAGGAGGGGAAACTGATGCCTAAGATTGAAACAAGCGAAAAGCTGTTCTTCCGGTTGTTGGGGAAAACCCTTTCGGACCAGGAAATGATGGACATCTTCCCTGTTGCGAAGGCGGAGTTGGACGGACATGAGAACGGGGTTGTGAAGATCGAGTTGAATGACACAAACCGTCCCGATTTGTGGTCAGCGGCCGGGGTTGCCCGTGCGCTCAAGGCGTATTGGGGCGAGAGTTGCGAGTATGATTTCTTCTCCACAGCCGAAGAATCGTTGGATAACGAGGGTCGTGAACTCATCATCGACAAGAGTGCCGGGCCGGTCAGGAAGTTTGACATCGGCTTCGCGGTGAGCGGGCATGCCATCACGGAAGAGGAATTGCTCGCGTTGATCCAAAGTCAGGAAAAGTTGTGTGAAGGCTACGGACGCAAGCGCAGAAACGTGGCGTTGGGTATTTACCGCAGCGATATGATTGCATATCCCATCAATTATGCAGGTGTCGACCCGGATACGACGAAATTCCAGCCTCTTGGCGCGGATCAGGTGATGAGCCTGAGGGAGATCATCCAGAAGCATCCCAAGGGGAAAGATTACGGCTATATCGTTGCGGACAAACCGGTCTTTCCGTACCTTACTGATGCGAAGGGGGAGACCCTTTCGTTCCCGCCGGTCATCAACTCGGCGAAAATCGGTGCGGTGAAAGTGGGAGACAGCGACTTGTTCGTCGAAATGTCCGGACCTGAACTCAAACCATTGTTGCTGGTCGCCGCCATCATGGCGTGTGATATGGCCGACATGGGGTGGACCATCAATCCGGTGAAATGCCTCTTGCCGGAAGAGACGGAATTCGGAAGCGAGATCACCGTCCCGTATTATTTCCAGAATCCCGCCTCCTGTCAGGTTTCCTTGGTTGACAAGACGCTTGGACAGAAGATCAACGGGGAGGAATGCGTCAAGGCGCTGAGAAAGATGGGCGAGTATGCCATCTGCGACAATGATGTCCTGTATGTGACGGTTCCTGAATACCGCAACGACTTTCTCCATCCAGTGGATATCGTTGAGGACGTGATGATCGGATATGGCCTGAGCAATTTCGCACCCGAAAGTCCCCATGATTTCACTATCGGGCGCATCAGCGAGGCTGAGGCGTTTGGACGGAATGTCAAGCAGGTGATGGTCGGCATGGGTTTTCAGGAGATGATGTACAACTATCTTGGCTCCCGCAAGGAATACATCGACAACATGCACATCGACGGAAAGGATTGCATCATCATCGCCAATCCGATGACGGAGAATTTCGAAGTCGTCAGGCCTTCCATCATGCCATCGCTCTTGGAAAGCGAGAGTGTGTCCGCACATGCGCCGTTCCCCCACAAGATTTTTGAGGTCGGCAAAGTCGTGTTCAAGGATCCATCAGACAACAGCGGCACGACCACGCGGAACAATCTCGGTTTCATGGTCAGCGACATCGCCGTCGGGTATAACGATGTGTCTTCCTACGTTTACACCTTGATGTATTTCCTGAAGAAGGAATACACGCTCGGTGAAGTCGGTGAGGATCCCCGTTTTATTCCCGGCAGATGCGCGCGCATTCTGGTTGGAGACAAACCCGTGGGGATCTTTGGGGAAGTGCATCCGCAGGTGCTTGCGTCATGGGGATGCGGGTATCCTGTCGTCTTGTGCGAGATTGATCTTGATCTGTTGAGGGCTTGAGGCCTATTGCCTATGCAGGGATTGCTGGCGTTCGTCAAACGGGAGTTTGTGTTTGTCGTTTCGTTGGTGGCGGCGGCAGTCTCTGTGGTGTTTGTTCCCTTTGACAGGGAGTATGCGGCCTATATCGACCTGAGGGTCATCGCATTATTGTTCAGCCTGATGATTGTCATCCAGGCTCTGATCAAATGTGGTTTGTTCCATGTGGTTTCCCGTCGTCTCGTCGCCGGCGCGAAATCGGTGAGGAGCCTGTCGTTGACCTTGGTCATCGCAGTATTTTTCTTTTCCATGCTGGTTACCAACGATGTCTCCCTGCTGACGTTCGTTCCCCTGACATTGATGGTGTATCCTGACAATGACAAGGCATCCTTGAGGTTCGTTGTTGTGATGGAGACCATCGCCGCGAACTTGGGAAGTATGGCCTTTCCGTTTGGGAACCCTCAGAATTTGTATTTGTACAATCATTACCAATTACCGTTTGCGACGTTCTTCAAAGCTGTGTCTCCGGTGGCCGCGCTTTCCTTGCTGATGCTCATCCTGACGGTGTATTTCCACCGGTATGGCGGACAGCTTGGGGAAAAAGGGTGCGGTGAAGAAGCGCCTTTGGACAGAAAACGGCTTATCGTGAGCCTCGTCCTTTTTCTTCTCTGCATCCTGACGGTGCTGCGTGTGTTGGATTATCGTCTGGTGCTGGCGATTGTTGCCGTCACGGTTTTGGTGATGGACAGGGGCCTGTACCGGAACGTTGATTACTGCCTGTTGGGGACGTTCGTCTTTTTCTTCGTCTTTGTCGGTAATCTGGCGAGAGTTCCTTCCTTGACAAAAGCGATAGAAGTTTCCATCGATGGACGTGAATTCCTCTACGGTTTGCTTGCAAGCCAGGTGATCTCCAATGTTCCTGCCGCGATTCTGCTTTCCCATTTCACAGAGGATGGAATCGCGATCGTCTTGGGGACGGATATCGGAGGACTGGGGACGCTCATCGCTTCCCTGGCTTCCCTGATTTCGTTCAAGGCGTACGGCAAAAGCGGAGATACCGCCAAAGGAAAATACCTGTTGTCGTTTACCTTATGGAATGTGCTCTATCTTTTCCTGTTGTCCGTGTTCGCCGAAGGATTTCTGCTATGACCTTTAAGGATACAGCCCGGACTTGCTATCTCTGCTACATCTGGCAGGCGGCGGTCAACAATCTCCCACCCTTGCTGTTTTTGACCTTTGAGCAGGAATTCGGCATAAGCGTGTCACAGCTTGGTTTCTTGGTCATGCTGAATTTCGGTACCCAGCTTCTCTCGAACATGTTTACCGGCAGGTTGGTCTCCCGTGCCGGATATCGGCTTGCCATCGTCCTGTCCAGCGGTCTCTGTGCGTTGGGATTGTTCCTCATGGGGGCACTTCCCCGCATCTTCGGCTTTCCCGCTTTGGTCGTCGCCATGATCATCAATGGGGTGGGCGGAGGAGTGGGGGATGTGCTGTGCAGCGCCATTATCCAGACCCTTCCCACTGACACGCATGGTGGCAACGCGATGGCTTTGCTCCATTCGGCCTATTCGTGGGGGATGATGATCGTCATTTTGGTCTCCACGTTGTTGTTCCGTTTCCTGGGGATGGAAAACTGGCATTGGGTCGCATTCCTGTGGGCTCTGTTCCCTCTTTTGGGGATGTTCCTGTTCCTTCGGGTACCGATGGTCGCCACGGAAAATGGCGGTCATCAGGCGGGGATGTCAGCGAAGTCGCTGTTTTCCCTTCCGCTTTTCTGGATTCTGGGTGGCATGATGTTCTGTGGCGCAGGCTCGGAGATTTCCATGAGCCAATGGGCTTCCTTGTTCGCCGAACAGAGTTTGGGTGTCGATAAGATGGTCGGTGATATTCTGGGGCCTTGCTTGTTCGGTTTTTCCATGGCTGTCGTCAGAACGGTATATGGGTTGTATGGACAGCGGTTTCCGTTACGGAACTGGTTGTTCGTTTCGTCAATTCTTGCCGTGGTGTTGTATGCGCTTACCGTCTTTTCCGACATTCCGATGCTCGCGCTTTTCGGTTGTGCGTTCACTGGTGCGGCAACGGCGTTGTTTTGGCCGGGAACACTGAGCATTTCGGCTTCCATGCTACCTCATGGAGGAGCCGCAATGTTCGGCTATCTCGCTTTCATCGGGAATTTGGGCAGTACGTTTGGTCCCCAAATGGTTTCCCTGACGGCAAGCGTCTCCCATGATTTGAAGACAGGACTTCTGGCCGCAGGCGTCTTCCCCCTCGGTATGGTCGCGCTTACTTCCTTTTGTCGGCGGTCAGAACGTCGCGGATAGGGTGTTTCCATTTATTTCTTTTTGTGATATATTTTTAATATGGCACAAGATATACGAATCATTACTACGGGTGGTACGTTTGACAAGCAATACGATGCTATCAAGGGAGAATTGACGTTTCGGGAGTCACAGCTTCCGAAAATCCTCACGCAAAGCCGTTGCACGTTGTCGGTGACGTTGGAAGGACCGCTTGCCGTGGACAGCTTGTTCATGACGGAAGAACAACGGGCGGAAATCGCCAATGCTGTCAAAACCAGCGCGGAAAAGCGAGTCATTGTCGTCCATGGCACCGACACAATGGTGAAGACGGCGACGCTCACCGCCGAAACCTTGGGAAGACAGGATGACCATGTGGTGGTCTTCACCGGCGCGATGATCCCGTACTCTTTGGAATTCAGTGACGCTGTCTTCAACTTGGGTTGTGCGGTCACTGCGGTGCAGGTGATGAATCCCGGAGTATACATCGCCATGAGCGGCAGGTTGTTTCCTTGGGATCATGTGGAAAAGAATCGTGCGAAAGGCGTATTTGAATTCGTGTGATGCTCAGGCCAAGGGGTTTTCCTCATCATGTTCAAAGAACCCAGGGTCGTAACCGGCGTCTGTCGTGGCATTCTCTCCATATAATTCCTTGAGCAAATCCTCTTTCCCCTTTGTAGGGTCCGCTTTCTTTTCTGATGCACGCGTAAACGGAATCGTTCCTTTTTCCGCGATTTCCGAAAGGAGGTCATCCACAACATCTTGGAGTGATATTCCCATCTCCGCCAAACGGTCTTCCGCATCTTTGAGATCGGTAGCATCAACGTTCAAAGTGATGGTTGTTCTTGCCATACCGTCCATGCCTTTGCCAGAGCTTGGTTGAAGAAAGCGAAATCGTGTTTTCCCTCAAATTCCTCATAAGTGACGGGAAAACCGCTCTGTTTGAGCACGTTCGCCATTTTCCTGTTGTCGTTCTTGAAGAACTCAATGGTTCCGCAATACAGAGCGATCCTCGGTTTCTCCCCTTTCAGTTGTTGGGAAAGTGCGGAGATGTCGCTCTTGTCTTGACGTTCCCAAGAGGGAAAAAGCCGTTTGAAATCAGAGTAGATGTCTATCCCATACAGTTGTTTGAACTGTTTCTCATCCTGTCTGCCCAAATCCAAGGCTTCATTGAGAAACAGGCAAGGTGATGAGAATGACGCGGCAAAGCAATACCGATCGGGGTAAGTCAGGGCGCATCGCAAGGCACCATATCCCCCGAGAGAGGCACCCATGACGGCCGCTTTCCCCTTTGTCCGGAACAGGGAAGACACAGCTTGGGGCAATTCTTCGCTTACATATCTGAAAGCGGCTCCTTGGTAATAGGAGTCTTCCACGCTGGGCATGACAACCATGGTGTCGCCGTCTTTCGCGAGATCGGCGAGCATCGAATAATCGAGCCAGGTGTTGGCGTCTCCCCATGCCCCATGAAACAGATACAGGACTTTCAACCCGTCGTTTGGAAGTGTCCGTGGAGTGAGGATGCAGAGGGATGTGTCCCGTTTGAGTATGCTTGATGGAAAGGTTCCTCGTACTATCATACCGCGGATTATATCCCAACAGCATCGCCTTGTCTTGACACGCCCAATTTTTTTCCGTTAAGGTGAAGCCATGAAAACCGAGAAACTCCACCATCATATGTTCGTATCCGAAACCTGACAGGTGGGCTTCTGCATCGATACAGACCTCCGCATGTCGCGGAGGTTTTTTGTTATCTGGGGGATGACATGGAAACAGTATTGAGAATCGCGATCCAAAAAAGCGGCAGGCTCAGTGATGACAGCCTGGAACTGATCAGAAGTTGCGGCATCAAATTCGGGGCTGAAGCCCGTGTCCTGAAGGAACGTGCTTCCAACTTTCCGTTGGAGTTCCTCTATGTCAGGGATGATGACATTCCGATGTACATCCGGGACGGTATCGCTGACGTGGGCATTGTCGGGATGAACGAATATGACGAACAGGGCATCGGTTTGCACATGCTCAAGGATCTGGGATTCGCCAAGTGTCGCTTATCGGTGGCCGTGCCCCAAGGGATGCCATACAAGGATCTGCATTCGTTGGAAGGGAAACGCATCGCGACCAGTTATCCCAATATCCTTGGTCAGACGCTGAAAGCCACCGGGGTGAACGCCACGTTCGTCCATGTTGCAGGTTCGGTTGAAGTGACGCCTGCCGTGGGTATCGCCGATTGCATCTGCGACCTTGTCTCCACCGGGACGACGCTTGCCGCCAATGGTTTGGTGGAAGTTGAATGCATCTATCGTTCTTCGGCGATTCTCTTGGGAAGAAAAGAGATGGGAAATCGGGAGAAAGAGGATATCCTCAGACGGCTTTTGCTCCGCATCGATGCCGTGCAACGTGCCGCAGGGTACAAATACATCATGTTCAACCTGCCGGAAGATCATATCAAGGATGCCGCCGCAATCGTGGGCGGTATGAAGAGCCCAACCATCACGCATTTGATGGATCCGGGTTGGGTTTCCGTCCAGACTGTGGTGGAGGAAGACCGGTTCTGGGAAGTGCTTGAACAGTTGGAAGCCATCGGTGCCGAAGGTATCCTGGTGACTGCGATCGAGAAGATGACGGAGTGAGTATGTATCTGACGAGGGATGTTGAGCCGCAAGGCCAAAAGCTTGAGCAGTTGCTGAAACGGTCCGCCCTGGATCGTGAGGCTGTGAGGGAGACTGTACGCGGAGTGTTGGAAGAGGTGCGCGCCCACGGGGATGCCGCGTTGTTCGCGTTCGAAAAACGGTTCGACAAAGCTGAACTCTCCAGTCTGAAAGTCAGTGCCGAAGAACTCAGTGAAGCTGAAAAGCAAGTCAGTCCATGCCTTCGTGAGGCCATCATCCATGCGGCTTCCAACATCCGGGCGTTCCATATGACCCAAATGCCCAATGGAGAGAACCTTTCCGTGGAGAAGGGTATTGATTTGTCCCGTAGAATCGTTCCCATCCATACGGTCGGTCTCTATATTCCCGGCGGCACAGCCCCGTTGTTTTCCACTGTCCTGATGCTCTCGATTCCTGCGAAAGTGGCAGGTTGCCAAAGGATTGTGCTCTGTACGCCTCCGGGATCTGACGGGAAGGTCAATCCTGCGATTCTGTTTGCCGCTTCCGTGGGTGGAGTCGGAGAGATATACAAAGCTGGAGGCGCCCAAGCCATTGCGGCTATGGCCTATGGAACGGAATCCATACCCAAAGCCGACAAGATTTTCGGACCCGGAAATCGCTTTGTCATGGAAGCGAAACTCCAGGTATCCAGCGAAATCTGCGCCATTGACATGCCTGCGGGCCCCAGCGAAGTGATGGTCATCGCCGATGAGCAGAGCGACCCCGTATTTGTGGCGAGCGATCTTCTCTCCCAGGCCGAACATGGACCAGACAGCCAGGCGATGCTGGTTTTGCTTTCTCCTGGCGATGGTACCACCTTTCTTGACCGTGTGGAACAAGCGATAGAAGCCGAATTGTCCCAATTGCCGAGGCAAGCATACCTGAAATCCTCTTTGTCCCATTCCCATGCCATTGTGGCGCATTCAACGGCCAAGGCGCTGGAGGTGGCCAACAGGTATGCGCCGGAACACTTGATTATCAACACGACACAGCCGGAAACGTTGCTTGATGGTGTCCAGAATGCCGGTTCCGTATTCCTGGGACCCTATTCGTGTGAAAGCGCTGGGGATTATGCGAGCGGTACCAACCATACCCTGCCTACCAGCGGCTGGGCCAGAAGCACCAGTGGGGTGAGTGTTGATTCGTTCATCAAGAAGATTACGGTGCAGAAACTCAGCAAGGAAGGGCTTACGGGTATCGCGAAGACCATCACTACGATGGCGGAAGGGGAACACCTCGACGCGCACAGATTGGCTGTCGTCGTCAGAATGGAGGGAAATGCATGAGAGAACTTTTAAGACCGAACATCAATAATCTGATTCCCTACAGTTGCGCGCGGAACGATTTCACCGGAAATGCATCGGTGTATCTCGACGCCAATGAGAACTGGCAGGATTTCATTCCTGAGAAATCGAGAAACCGGTATCCTGATCCTCTGTGCGTAGCGTTGAGGAAAAAGATTGAGGAAGTGATGGGATTGCCTTTTTCCCATACGGTGGTGGGCAACGGATCTGATGAATTGATCGACAATCTGATCCGCATGTTCTGCGTTCCCGGCAAAGACAGTGTCCTCATCATGCCGCCGACCTACGGCGCGTATCGTGTTTTCGCCGACATCAATGATGTACGGGTTGATACCGTGCCGTTGACGAAAGATTTCCGGATCGATTTCCCTTCTCTCGGGGAATACTTCGTTCGGGAACGAAAAAACCGAGAGATTGGGCGTTGCAAACTGATGTTCATCTGCTCCCCCAACAACCCGACAGGCAATGCGTTTCCCTTGGAGGAGATTGAGCGGATCGTTACCTCTTTTGAGGGCATCACCATCGTCGATGAAGCTTATTTTGATTTCAATGCTTATTCCAGTGCGGTGGATTTGCTGGGAAAATACCCCAATCTTGTCGTCCTCAGGACATTATCCAAGAGTTGGGCGCTTGCAGCGGCACGGATCGGCATCCTGACAGCCAGTGAGGATATCTGCAAAGTGATGCGGAGCATGAAATACCCGTACAACATCAGCAGTCCCGCTCAGGAAGAAGCCCTCAGGGATCTTGCCAATCAAGAAAAAGTCAGGGAAGGGACAAAGGAAATCCTTGCCGAGCGTGAAACGATGGCTTCTGCGCTGGCGGAGGTTCCGTGCGTGCGTGAGGTATATCCGACCAACGCTAACTTTTTTCTCGTGCGTATGCAGGATGGAAATGCCATCTATCGGTTTTTGATGGCGCGTGGCATCATCGTGCGCAATCGCGGCAAGGAACTCAACTGTGCGGACTGCCTGAGGATCACCATCGGCAGCAGGGAAGAGAACCAGTGCCTGATCCAGGCATTGAAGGAGTGGCGCGGATGAACAGGCAACCGGTATTGTTTTTGGACCGTGATGGCATCATCGTCGTAGAAGATCAAGTGGACAGCTGGGAGAAGATCAAATACATCCCCGGGGTGTTCAACGCATTGGGAAGGATCAGGAGGGAAGGACCTTTCTTCTTCGCCATGGTGTCCAACCAAGACGGAGTCGGGACTCCATCCTTTCCGTTCGAGGATTTTTATCCCGTCCACAATAGGATTATGCAGACGCTTGCCGGTGAAGGGGTGGATTTTGACGCCGTACACATCGATCTGTCATTGCCGGGCGACAACTGCCCCGGCAGAAAACCCGGAATCGGCATGCTCGGAGAATATCAGGGAGATCGGTTTGATTTGGACCATTCCGTGATGATCGGGGATCGGCTCACCGATGTGCAACTCGCCAAAAACCTCGGGTGCAAAGCCATTTGGTTCACCAAGAAACAGGATATCGTCCTTTTGAAGGATCATCCTGAATATCAGGATGTAGTGATTCTGGTTAGTGACAACTGGAACGACATCGCCTGTTTCCTGTTGGGTGACAGCAAACACGTGACCCGTCAGGCGACGGTTGTGCGGAACACCAAAGAGACGCAGATTGAGTTGTCGGTCAATCTCGATGGGACAGGCAACGGCCATATCGAGACCGGTATCGGGTTCTTCGACCATATGCTGGATCAGATTGTCAGACATACTGGTTTCGATATTGATCTTCATGCCCATGGAGACTTGCAGGTGGATGAACACCATACGGTGGAGGATGTCGCCATCGCTTTCGGGGACGCCGTCTTGAAGGCTCTGGGGGACAAACGGGGGATTTCGCGGTATGGTTGCGAACTTCTTCCGATGGATGAAGTGCTAGCCCAATGCGCTATTGATTTCTCCGGTAGGCCTGATCTTGTATGGGATTGTGATTTCAAACGTGAATATGTGGGCGGCTTCCCCACCGAGATGGTCGAGCACTTCTTCAAATCTTTTTCCGACAGCAGCAGGTGCAATCTCAATCTGAAGGTCAGTGAGGGGAATACCCATCACCAGATCGAGGCGTTGTTCAAGAGTTTCGCCCATGCGATGCGCCAAGCGGTGCGCCGGTATTATTGGAGTGACCAGTTGCCCTCCACCAAGGGGGTGTTGTGATGAGGGTTGCCATCATCAAATACAATGCTGGGAACATACGCAGTGTCCTCTGCGCTCTTTCCCGTCTCGGGATTGAGGCTGTCGTCACCGATGATCCTTCGCTCATCCGGAATGCGGATCGTGTAATCTTCCCGGGTGTCGGGGAAGCTTCGACAGCCATGGCATACTTGAGGGAGAAACACCTTGATGAAGTGATACTTGGTTTGAAACAACCGTTTCTTGGTATCTGCCTCGGCATGCAGTTGATGTGTTCCCACAGCGAGGAGCATGATGCCGATTGTCTGGGTGTTTTTGGCATCCCGGTAGTGAAGTTTCCCCCCAAAGAAGGGGTGAAAATCCCCCAAGTGGGATGGAATACGGTTGATTTCCGCAAGGATTGCCCTTTGTTCCAAGGGCTATCCCGGGATTGGTGTTATTTCGTCCATAGCTATTATGTGCCGAAATGCGCTTACAGTGTGGCCCTTACCGAATATGATGGTATTGTCTTTTCCAGCGCGTTGCGTAAGGGGAATTTCTATGGTTGTCAGTTCCATCCTGAAAAAAGTTCCAAAGTGGGCGAGGTAATCCTCAAGAATTTTCTGGAGGCTACCTGATGGAACTCATTCCCGCCATTGATCTCATCGGCGGCAGGTGCGTCCGCCTTTCCCAAGGGGATTATTCGCGCAAAACCGAATATGGCGATCCACTGGAAATCGCGGAAATGTATGAACAAGCCGGCATCAAACGACTCCACCTCGTCGATCTCGACGGTGCGAAATCCGATGGGATCGTCAATCTTGCCGTTCTTGCTTCAGTTGCGCGGAAAACCAGACTCGTCATCGATTTTGGCGGCGGCATCAAGAATGTGACGCAACTGGAACGTGCTTTTGAAGCTGGTGCTTCTCAGGTTACTTGCGGTTCGGTTGCCGTCAACGACCCGCAAGCTGTACTTTCATGGAAAGAGCGGTTCGGGGAAGAAAAGCTGATCATCGGTTGTGACAGCAAGGGTGGCTGGATCGCTACCAACGGCTGGAAGGTCGTGACGGACCGGAAGCTGGATGAGGTCATTTCGTTTTATCACGGCCAGGGCTTTTCCACATTCATCTGCACGGATATTGCGAAAGACGGGATGCTGTGCGGTCCTTCGGTGGATTTGTATCAGAAACTCATCCTTTCTTTCCCCGGCATCCGGCTCATCGCCAGCGGCGGTGTGGGGGCCATGAGAGATTTGGAAGTGCTTTCCCATACCAAAGTGGCCGGGGTGATCATCGGAAAAGCGTTGTACGAGGGGAAAATCACAATGGAGGAACTGCGTCATGCTTGCGAAACGTATCATACCGTGTCTTGACATTAAAAATGGACGAACGGTCAAAGGCATCAATTTTGTGTCCCTGAGGGATGCCGGTGATCCTGTGGAGAACGCGAGGATGTACAGTGACGGAGGGGCGGATGAACTGGTGTTTCTGGACATCACCGCGACGGTGGAGAATCGTCCGACGCTTGCTTCTTTGGTGGGACGAATCGCAAAAGCCATCAGCATTCCGTTTACCGTTGGCGGTGGCATCCGGAATGAAGAGGATGTTTCCGTCTTGCTGGATGCGGGATGTGACAAGATTTCCGTCAACAGCATGGCTGTCCGGAAACCGGAGCTTGTCGGCTGTCTGGCTGACCGTTTCGGTTCCCAATGCGTCGTCTGCGCCATTGACGCCCGGAGTAATCCTGCCATGGACGGCGGGTGGGAAGTGTATGTGGATGGCGGGCGTACTCCGACAGGAAAAGCGGTTCTGGCGTGGGCAAAGGAAGTCTATGAAAGGGGAGCGGGCGAAATTCTGCTCACTTCGATGGATCATGATGGCACGAAAAGCGGCTTTGCCGTGGAATTGACCCGTATGATATCCACTGCCGTCGGGATTCCGGTCATCGCCAGCGGCGGAGCTGGTACGATGGAACATTTCCGTGATGTGTTCATGGACGGCAAGGCCGATGCCGCATTGGCCGCTTCCATTTTCCATTTTCATGAGATCGACATCCATGACTTGAAGGCGTATCTCTCCAAAGAGGGCGTCCCGATGCGCCTGTAAAAATCAATTGGGTTGCACCATCAATTCAAACAGATGATCTGCAACAAGGGTTGCTGCACCCCGTGAGCCACCGAATATATCCAAACTCGTCTGGAGAATGCTGATTTCCGGAGTGAGGTATGTTTCCAATACCTGTTCGGAGATGTACTGGCAATAATATGTTCCTAGCATACCCATTGGCCCCCCAATGATAATCCTTTGCGGGTTGATGATGTTGATCAGGTGTCCGATGACCATACATAAGGGGTCAGCGACGGTACGTACCAAAGCGCATGTTTTTGCATCGCCTTTGTTGGCGTCTTCCATTATTTCCCCTAATAAACGGTTTTTTCCATATTCCTTTGCCGCAAGATCAAGCAATACTTGTGAGGAACCGACAGTATAGAGACAACCTCTTCGACCGCATTGGCAGAGTTTTCCATGAGGGTTGACGATGATGTGGCTGATGCCTCCTGTATGGAGGTTTGTGGTGAGCATCATTTTCCCGTCAAGGAAAATCGCTGTACCTAATCCCTTTCCGACTCCGATGTAAATGACATCCTTGATTCCTTTTCCCAGCCCATATCGTATTTCAGCAAGTCCGCTTGTTCTGTATCTGTTGAGGATGTATGAAGGGATGTTGAGCCGTTGCTGGATGATTTGCCTGAGTGGGATATCATGCCAACCAAGATCTACTGCCTTGACGATAGTTCCCGTAGTGTGGTCAATAACGCCAGGGCTTCCTATACCGATAGCGGGAAGCAGATGCTCGCCATATTTCTTACGGAAGTCAACACAGTTTTCGATCAGTGTGTCAAGGAATGTGGTGATGGAGAAATCAGGGATGGTGCAGTGACGTTGTTCGACAATGGTTCCATTGAGGTTTATCACGCTGAAAAACCAGTCCTGATCTTCAAAAGATGCTCCCAAAGCCAGATGATGACCACTTGTCAACATTAATGGATTGCCTGGTCTTCCTCTTCCTTGTGCCATGCCGGAATTCTCACTGACGATACCAAGCGATATGAGTTTGTTGATGTTTTGAGAAACCGTAGTACGTGTCAGGTTAAGGTATTTTGCGATGTCTGCCCGTGATGGATTTTCCATATCTTTCATCACACAGTTTAGGATGTTTTTGCTGTTGAGTTTTTCCACTTCATCACGGTTCATGCACATCACTATACCATGGAAATGCGTTTTGGGGTTGACAGATGGAGAAAACAAGGTATAGTTAATTTGTAAATTGGATTTACAAAATAAACGGAGAGTGGGTATGATCAAGTTGTATGGCATAGTGGATAAAGCAAGGAAATACCTGCTGATTTCCATATCTGCATTCACCATCGCGCTGTGTTTTGTTCAGATTATTCTTAGATATTTCACCTTCCTTTCATTCAGACCGTTTGCTTGGGGTGATGAGGTTCTTCGTCTGAGTGCCATTTGGGTGATTTTTCTCGGCATCAGCATCGGAGTGAGGAGAAGTGCTCATTTTTCGGTGACCTATTGTTTGGATAAGATTAAAGACAAAAAGAAAAAGATGATTGTAGAACGCATTAATGATGGTGTGGTCGTGTCCATGTTTGCCGTGCTGGTGTTCCAAGGATGCAAATATACATTCTCCAATACCACAAGCATGTTACAGAATGTGCCAATTTCCATGGCGTGGTTCTATGCGTCCATTCCTGCGGGATGCTTGCTTTGCATCTTTGAGTACCTATACAAGTTTGCGTTTGGCGATGATTACAACCAAGTCGTCTTGCCGAAGAAGGAGGCCTGAGATGTGGCAGATTTTCTTGGTCTTCGCTGTCCTGCTGGGACTCATTTTCACAGGGCTTCCCATATTTGCCACGCTAATCATCACCACCATCGCTTTCATGCTTGGTATGGGATTGCCGTTGAATCTTGTCGTTATCAAGATGTTTGGTGCGGTCAATTCGTTCTCTTTGATGGCAATTCCGTTCTTCATCATTGCGGGAAACATCATGGGAAAAGCGAATATCACTGACAACATCATCTCTCTTTCTGATGCCTTGGTGGGGCAATTCAAGGGAGGGCTGGGTGCTGTGAACATACTTGCATCAATGTTTTTCGGAGGCATCCAAGGTTCTGGCATTGCAGATGCTTCGGCGATAGGAGGTATGTTGATTCCTGCAATGGAAAAACAGGGGTATGATACGGATTATTCCGTTGCCGTCACTGCAGGTTCTGCGATGCTGAGTCCTATCATCCCTCCTTCCATAGCGATGATCCTTTACTCGTTCTACACGGAGATACCGGTAAGCAAATTGTTTTTGGGAGGCATCATTCCAGGGGTGATGATTTGTGTGTTGCAGATGGCATGGAACCGGGCGGAATACTCATTGAGGAATTACCATATTCCCACACATGCCTTTTCCTTCAAGTATTTGTGCAAGACCCTCTACTGTTCTTTGGGTGCGTTGCTCATGCCGCTTATCATTATCATCGGCATCGTTTCTGGAATTGTGACGGCTACCGAAGCTGGTGTCATTGCGATTGCCTATGGCTTGGTATATGGGATTCTGATTTCAAAGAAACTCAAATGGAGTGATATGCCGGGAATCCTGTTGGAATCTGGGGTGACCACTGCTGTGGTGATGATCACCATTTCCGCTGCGGGTGCTCTGTCCAATGTATTGGTGCGTATGAGATTCCAGAACTCTGTTCAGCAATTCGTAGTAAATGGAATTGGAAGTCCGATTGCCGGTTCCTTGTTTCTGATGTTGATCATCTTCGTTCTTGGAATGTTTTTGGATCCTACTGTTTTGATAGCTATGTTATCCACAACCATCCTTTCCGTTGGGAATGCGTTTGGTCTTGACCCAGTTTTTTATGGCGTCATCATGGTCATCATGATGCAGGTCGGAGCCATCACACCCCCGGTTGGGTCGTTCCTGTTTGTCTCATGCGCCATTGGAAAGATTCCTATCGATAAAGTGGTGAAGCCTTTGCTGCCTTTCATCGCCACAGTGATTCTCACGTTACTCGTTTGCATGCTGTTTCCCAGGTTGGTGACGTTCCTTCCTGGTTTGGTATGAGGTGAAAATATGATTGGAATAGGTATCATTGGATCGGGTGCAGTCGCGTCATTTCATGTTGAGGCGTATCTTGCCCATACAGATGTATGTTTGATAGTGGCCGTTTGTGATGCGGTGAAACAAAAAGCTGAAAACTTGATACAAAAATATGGTTTGCAGGCTGTCGCTTATGGTTCTGTGGACGAACTCCTTTCGGACAAACGTGTTGATGCGGTCTCTATTTGCCTGCCTCCTGGGATGCATTGCTGTGAGACCGTCAAAGCCCTTCAGGCGCAGAAACATGTGCTTTGCGAGAAACCGATGGCTTGCTCGTTGGATGAATGCGACCGCATGATTGTTGCTCAAAAGAAATCAGGGAAAATCCTTTCAGTAGTAAGCCAAAACCGTTACAAGACCCCTGTCGCGAAAGTGAAAATGCTGCTTGAACAAGGTCTGGCTGGTCCGATTCATTATGCCTCATTCGATTCCCTCTGGTGGCGTGGTGAGAATTATTATGACTTGGACTGGAGAGGAACATGGGCGATTGAAGGTGGAGGATGCTTTTTGAGCCACTCAGTTCATTATCTGGACATCATGCATATGCTTTTTGGCATGCCGGTACGAGTGCGGAGTTCGTTGTTTAATGTTGCTCACCATAATTCTGAGTGCGAAGACTTGGGGTTCGCTGTCTTTACGTTCGAAGACGGAATGGTTGTCCAATTTACGTCTTCTTTGGTGTCTCATGGAGAGAAACAGAGCATCTCCATCCAAGGTGAACACGCATGCATGGACATTCCGTGGTCGACAATGGCCTCAATTCCTCTTGCCAATGGTTTTCCTGTGGAAGATGTCCGAAAGCGGGAGACGATGGAGAAGGCATATGCTTCTTTGCCTTCATTACCTGAAGAAGGGCATCCTGCCCAGATATGCAATTTCCTTAATGCCATTATAGGTAAAGGACAATTGGACATTCCGGGAGAAGAGGGAAGGAAAACCATTGCCTTGATAACCGGCATATACAAATCATATGCGTTGAAACAGGATGTGGAGTTTCCTATTTCCCAAGATGATCCCTTTTATCAGAAAAAGACCATGTTACCGTTGTTGCCTCATTTTTTTGAGAAGAAACGGAGTGTTTCCCAAAATGCAGACATAGGGATTACTTTGGGAAGAAATTTTGGCAATTGAAAATGATGCTGAAGTGGTTCAGCAACATAATAAGGAGTTTGCTATGAAGAAACTGTGTTTGTTGGTTCTCGTGGTTCTCCTGTGCTGCACTTTTGCTTTTGCACAGGCACAAGGTGAATCGAAGCCTGCTGATACACAAAAAGTGTACCAGTTACGTGCTTCCACCAATTTGGCTGGAACTGGAACGGTTGGCCGTGGGTTGGCAAAATTCGTGGAGCTTGTCAATCAGAAAAGTAGTGGAAGGATCAAGGCAACTGCCAATTATGGTTCGGAACTTGGCAACCAAGCCGAACAGGTCGAGATGGCAAGGACAGGATCCTTGGAAATGGTAGTCGCCGCTCCGGGGACTGGACCCGGGACATGGGTTCCTGAATTGATGATGTTTGAGTTCCCCTATTTGTTTAAGGATAACGAGCATTATCGCAGAGTCCTGAAAGGTGTAGAAGGAAACGTATCAGCCTTGGTCAAGCCGTACGGTTTGATCGCTATGGCTGGGCAATCACAGGGTTCACGTGACATGTTGACCAAAAAACCTGTGAAACAATTGTCTGATATCAAGAATATGAAGATGCGTGGCCCAAATGCCGTGTATATCAGCATGTTCCAATGCCTTGGCGCAGCTGGTACCACGATGGACTGGAATGAGATTTATACTGCGCTTCAGACTGGTGTTATTGATGGCATGGAGGCATCTCCGAGCATGATTAACTCAATGAAGTTCCAGGATGTAGCTAAAAACCTGACCATCACGAACCACATCATCGCATGCGTGTATTATTTCTTCAATGACAAATGGTACAGCGCATTGCCTGCTGATTTACAGAAAATCGTCGCTGATTGCGCCACGGAAGCTGCTGCCTATCAGGCAAAGATTGATGACGAGGATCAAGTCGCATCTCTTGAGAAGATGAAAACTTCTGGCGTTTCCGTTTGGGAACCGACCGATAAAGCTGCATGGGTCGATGCGTGCAAACCGATGCTTGACCAATACAGGGCGAAAGGCAAGAACTGGAGCGACTTCATCGATAAAATCCAGGCGATCAAATAAGTCAATGCGTAAAAGGCTCCCGATAAGGAGCCTTTATTTTGCGCAATGACGAACAGAAGATGCTATCCGTTTGTATTCCATTTCTTCTTGAATTGAAACAGACGCCACTATAATCGGGCGGAGAGTGCCTGACAAGGTGGGGCATACTACACCATTGTCAGGTTATGGACAGGAATCCACTCTGTACGGTATTCCATTTGTTCACTCACACCCTCTGCCCGAAGTGTTCCATGCGCGGGATTATGGATCCGTCAAAACCGTCGCCGCTCAGGAAAAGTTGGTTTGCTTCCATAGACTTTTCCGTTTGTTCCTTGCATACTTGCGTTAGGAATGAGGGATTTGAAGATGGAACTTGATGTGAAAAAACTGGATTTCTCCAAAGGGGACGGTTTGATCCCCGCTATCGTACAGGATGCGCAGACCCAAAAAGTCCTGATGTTGGGCTATATGAATGAAGCATCGCTCAAAGTCACACAGGAACGCGGTTTGGTGACCTTCTGGTCCCGAAGCCGCCAGCAGTTGTGGACGAAAGGGGAGACCAGCGGCAACTACCTGAAGGTACGGGAAATCATCCCGGATTGCGATGCCGATACGTTGCTTGTCAAAGCCATCCCGACCGGTCCTGTCTGCCATACCGGGGCTGATACATGTTTCAGCGAAGACAACAAACCCCAGGATTTGGACAGGAGCGAATTCCTGTTCTATCTGGAGGAAATCATCGCTGACCGGAAAGCAAACCCCACGGAAGGTTCGTATACCGGTCATTTGTTTTCTCGTGGCCTGAACAAAATCGCCCAGAAGGTGGGGGAAGAAGCAGTTGAACTCATCATCGAAAGCAAGGATGACAACAAGGATTTGTTCCTTGGGGAAGCCGCCGATCTGATCTACCATTTCATGGTGCTCCTTGCTGAGAAGGATGTGAAACTCCAGGAAGTCATCGATGTCCTGAAGGGAAGACATTCCCGTTGATAAGCTAAAACTGTTTTCCTTCCAATAATGAGTAGTATCCTTCTTCACTGAAAACCAAATGGTCGAGGACCCTGATCCCCAGTATTTCTCCTGCTTTCTTCAACCGTTGGGTGATCTCCAGATCCTCCTGTGACGGATTGAGGTTCCCTGACGGGTGGTTGTGCGCCACGATGACCGCTGAAGCACGTTGCGCGATGGCGTCTGCGAACACTTCTCTGGGATGGACCAAGGTGCGCGATACGGTACCTACCGAAACAACGTTGATGGAAAGCACCTCATGCGCTCCGTTGAGGACAGCCGCAAGGAATTGCTCCTGCAAGCGGCCGGCATAATGCCTGATCAATGGGTACATATCGCTTGGAGTGATGATTTGGTGTTTTGCGCTGCGGTTCCTGCGCCTGCCCAGTTCCAAAGCAGCGCTGATCACACAGCTTTTGGCGAGTCCTATGCCATCAATCTTGTCGATGTCATCTCGTGATACATCCTGCTTCATATCCAAGAGGCCGAGCAAGTCTTGGGCTATCGAACGGACAGGTCGCGACTTTCCGCCACTTCCCAAGAGGATGATTAAAAGCTCCAAGTCGCTGAGGTTTTCCGCACTGAATGATTCCAAGCGTTCCCGAGGGCGTTCTTCAGCCGCCATCTCTTTGATGTCATGCATTGTTGTTAAAGTTTGTTGGTAATTCATGTTGGCATTTACCAGCAAAACGGATGATTTGCTTGAGAGATGCTGGCGTTTTATGGTACAAAGTCCCTATGGATACGTATCGTATAGGTGATTTGGCCCGTGGCGCGGGAGTGACGGTGAGGACCGTCAGATACTATGAGGACTTGGGACTCTTGAAAACCCACCATCGTACGGATGGCGGACAACGGACCTATACTGATGCCGATTTGATTTACCTGAAACGCATCATCGAGTTGAAGGAACTTGATTTCTCCTTGGATGAGATCAAGTCCATCATCGCCCTAGGGCCGACCGACAAGGATGGCGCCAAACGGCGGGAGGAACTCCTCAGACAATACCGATACAAACTCTCCGAGGCCATGGAACGACAGGCAGTGCTGGAAAAACGGATTGATGACCTTTCCTGGCATATCCGTCAGCTTCAGAGTGGCATGGACTTTCAGGAGTGCCCCGGCCACGGGTGCAGGGAATGCTCCTTCCGGGAGAAATGCCGTTTCGCCCGATGATCATTCCTTGGCTTGGAGTATCTGCAGCAGTTTGTCATGGCATTTGCCGTTGGAAGCCAACACATGTTTTTCATACAGCGAGAATGGTTTCCCGACAAGATCAGTGAACATACCCCCAGCTTCTTCGACGATAAGTTTCCCTGCGGAAAAGTCCCACAGGTGGATTCCCGGTTCGATATGGGCATCGGTCCTTCCGCAAGCCACTGCGACGACGGCAAGGGATGCGCAGTTCCAGATACGCAGGCTTGTGATCTCGTCGCCGTGTTTTTCCAGTTTTTCCAACACTTTATGCCTGAAAACAAGGTTTGCTGCTGGAAAACTGGTGGATATGATGAAATCCAGAACATCGTTGGTTGAGGACACATGAATCGGGCGGTCGTTGAGGAAAGCTCCTCCGCCTTTCTTTGCGGAGTACAATTCATCAAGAGAAACATCATAGACGGCGCCGACAAGCACTTCTCCTCCTTTGACAAGGGCGATGGAGATGCCGAATTGCGGAATCCCGCGGATGAAGTTTGTGGTTCCGTCCACAGGATCGACAACCCAGATGCATTTGTCCGGCGGGAGGGTTGCGATGATGGAATCCTCCGCTTCTTTCCGTGAGGAGATCTCCTCCTCCCCGAAGAAAAGGTGGTCTGGATATTTTCGCGAAAGGCTGGAGCGGATGAATTCTTCCGACAACCGGTCCACTTCGGTAACGAAATCAAACCGGCTTTTTCGTTCGACTTCATGATGGGTCCGCAGATGGGAACGGACAAGCGAACCTGCTTCCCGAGCAGTTTGTTTTGCGCTTTCCAACAAGGTTTGCAAGTCATCCATGTCTTACCTCGACTCAGGAATCAGACGCATGCGTTCATTGGTGAAGCGGATTCTTTTGGTTTCCCCATTTCTGATTATCGTGTCCGTGTGACCGAATTCCGTCATACTTAGGCGAATGCCCTGAATGTCCAGCTCATATTCGATCATATTCCCGAAATAGGAACTATGCACAACTTTTGCCTGAATGCCATCTTCCTCGGTGAAATGGATGTCTTCCGGTCTGATGAGACAGACACCACCCGCAAAATCCGGGGTGCAGCGTAGGTTCATGCTTCGGCCGAATATGTCGGCAACCGCCATTTCCTTTGCATTCGTATGGGAGAAATCCTTCACTTCGACAAAGTTTGCTTTTCCCATGAAATTGGCCACAAAACTGTTCATGGGGTTCGAATATATTTCCCGGTTGTCACCTTGTTGCTCGATACGACCGGCGCGCATGATGACGACACGGTCGGAAATCGCCATGGCCTCTGATTGGTCATGGGTGACATACAGACTGGTGATGCCGATTTCCTGTTGTATTTTCCTCAGTTCATCGCGCATATATTCCCTGAGTTTTGCATCAAGGTTGGAAAGCGGTTCATCGAACAGCAACACTTGCGGTTGGGTGACAACGGCACGGGCTAGTGCGACACGTTGCTGTTGTCCTCCGGAGATTTGGTTCGGCATCCTGTTGCCGTATTCCCCAATCTTCATCAGCTCCATGATGGCGCCGACACGTTTCTTCACTTCCTCTTCGGGTACTTTCTGGATTTTGAGCCCATAGGCGATGTTTTCATAGACATCAAGATGAGGAAAGAGGGCGTAACTTTGGAACATCATGCCGATGTTCCGTTTGTTAGGAGGAAGATTGGTGATGTCTTTCCCCCCAAGGACAATGTTGCCTTCTGTCGGTATCTCAAATCCCGCCACCATCCTGAGCATGGTCGTTTTGCCACAGCCCGAAGGCCCGAGCAAGGTGACCAATTCCCCAGCCTTGATGGACAAGTTGATGCCCGCCACAGCAAAGAATTCTTTCTTGCTGCCATATGTTGGAAAGGACTTTTTCACATTCTGGATTTCAAGTCCCACGTTCGTCTCGTTCATGACCGGACCCTCCTTCTGCCGAACGCCTTGTTGACGATTGTTTCGAGAACCGTCATGGCTACCAAAACGATGATCATGAGAAGCACGCAATATGCCGATGCGAGTCCCAATTTGTTGGACTCGATCGCTGACATGATGGAAACGGTTAGGAGATTCCATCGTACCGAGACAAGGAAAATGACTGCGCTCACGCTGGTCATCGAGCGCACGAAAGCGTTTAAAAGACCAGAAAAAAGTGCCGATTTCATGATTGGCAACGAGATTCTGGTGAATGTCGTGAAATTGTTCGCCCCAAGAATGGTCGAAGCTTCCTCAATGCTTTTGTCTACTTGCCTGAGGCTGTTTGACCCGGCTTCAACACCTACGGAAAGAGTTCTGAACACCAAAGTTATGATGATGATCGCGGCGGTACCCGTCAGGAGCAGTGGTTTCTGGTTGAAGGACAAAACATAGCCGATGCCCAATGCGATGCCCGGAACGGCAAACGGGATCATAGTGGCTACTTCCATCAGGCGTTTGCCTGCAAATTTTTTCCGCACCAACAAATAGGCGATACCCATGCCGAGAATGGCGGTGATGGGGGTCGAAATGACCGACAGGATCAGTGTGTCACGCAATGCTTTCTTGCCGCTGCCACTTCTGAAGACAAATTGGTAGTTCTTCAGGGAGAGGTGCATGTCGACGCCCCAGGTGTTGACGAGGGAAACCCAGACAACAGTCCCGTAGAAAACCATGATGATGACTGTCAGGAGGCAACAGACGATGAAAATGGGATAAACGATGTGTTTCTCATTGATGAGATCCACCTGTCCCACCGGTTTCCCGGTGATGGTGACAAAACTTTTTTTGGAAACCCAGTATTTCTGAATGAAGAAAGCCAACAGGCTGGGCACAAGAATGGAAGCTGCCATGAACGATCCTGTTCTGAGGTTGTACAAGCCTGTGATCTGGGTGTAGGCAGAGACCGAAAGAACCGAATACTCGCCGGCAAGCACCTGCGGGTTTCCGAAATCGCTCAGGGATTTCGCGAAAACGATGAGGAATGCGCTGAGAATTCCAGGCAAAGACAACGGAAGGGTTACGGTCAGGAATGTTTTCAAACGACCGGCTCCAAGGCTACGGGCCGCATTCTCCACGGAACTGTCCATCGCTTCCATGACACCCTTGAGGTTCAGGTACGCCAACGGGAACATCGCAAGCGTTTGGACCACCACCAAAGATGTGAAGCCATAGACGTTATGTCCGGTGATGCCGAGCAGTTGCTTGGTGATCATCCCGCTTCTGCCGAACAAGAGGATCATGGCCAAGGAGATCACGAACGGCGGGGAAAGGATCGGCATCATGGAGATGATGTGGAAGAATCGTTTCCCCTTGATGGTCGTACGGTTTATGGCGAATGCGAACAGATATCCGATGATTGTGGAAAGCGTTGCGACCACAAGGCCCAACCTGATGCTGTTCCACAGGGTTTTCCCCAGGTTCGTTTTCTTCAGCACATACGCGACGGAGGAAAGGTCGAAATGTCCCTCGGCGTCGGTGACGCACGTGACAAGCAATTTGATGATCGGATAGATACAGAAGACAACAAGGATCAGCAAGATGGCCACAATGATGCATACAAGGCCAGGTTGTTGGAGCAACATCTGCCGCTCGCGTAGTTTCTGCTGTTTCCTTACGTTGATGGTTTCAGACACAATGATGGTTCTCCTTGTTTGGAGGTTTTTTCAGAATCGGTCTTGTGGTGGCAGGCAAAGCTTGCCACCACAAGGATTCATGTTATTTGAGGACATTTGCGGAAGTACGGACTTCATTTTCGAATCTTTCAAGCAGACGGACTTTGTTCTCTCCCGACCAAAGGAAATCGTAGTTCAGGAGTTTGATGGAATTGAATGGCACCATTTGGGGGTTGACTGCGATGTTCTTGACCACCGGATAGCGGTAGAACTTGTCCGTGCACATTTTCTGTGCTTTTTCGGAAAGCATCCAGTCAATGAACGCTTTTGCCGCGTCTTGTTCGTCTTTCGGGCCGTTTTTCACCAATTCCACGCAACTGATCTCATAGCCGGTGCCTTCTTTCGGATAAGTGATGACAAGGTCATAGCCATCGTTGATGACGGTGTGGGCATCCAGATCGTAACAGATGGCGACCGTAGTCTCCTCAAGACCGGCCATGCGGATCGGTGCCGCGCCGGCTTTGGTGTATTGGATGATGCTCTTATCGAGTTGCTTCAGGAATTCGAAGCCTTTTTCTTCGCCAAAACACTGGATCATTGAGGAAAAAGCGGTGTAGGCCGCCCCCGAGGTTGCGGGGTGTGCCATGCAGACGTTTCCCTTCAAAGCCGGTTGGAGCAGCTCAGCCCAGGAAGTAGGGGCGGGGATTCCCAGTTTCTTCAACAGCTTGTTGTTGCTGGCGAAACAGGTGACGACAAGGGAATACGGCGTATAAATGCCATCCATATTGTCTTTATACTGGTCGACGACGACGCTCATCTTCGGGCTGTTATACTTCTCGATCAAGCCTTTTTTGTAGGCGCTCACAATGGTGTCGACCGAGCCGCCCAACATGACGGAAACCTGCGGGTTTGCTTTTTCCGCCTCCATACGCGTGATGCATTCGCCAGCGCTCAGACGGACGTAATCGACAGCGATTCCCGTATCCTTGGTGAACTCCGCAAAGTAGGCGATTGCCTCCTCTTCGACATTAGCGGTGTAGATGGAAACATGTTTCTTCTGTTTCACGCCATTGTCGGCGGGAGCTTTCGATCCCTCATTGCTTCCTTGGGCGAACATCATGCCCGCCAGCAAGAGAACCACCAGACTACACACAAGCCTTTTTTTCATAACCTTCTCCTTTTTTCCAAGGGTAGCGATCTACCCTAAATACGACTTTGTACACTCTCACGTTCCACCAGATTTGCCTGAAAAAGATTGTTCTCAACCTTCTTTCCGCTGATTTCTTCAAGGAGCATTTGGGCTGCCTTGATACCCATTTCGTAACGGAACAGTTCCATGGTGGTGAGAGAGAACCACGGGAGACGGGAATATTCCACGTTCCCGATTCCGACAACCGAGATGTCCTCAGGGACCCTAATCCCTTGTTTCTTCAATTCCGCCATGACTCCGACGGCGATGAAGTCGCTGCCAGCAAAAATCGCTGTGGTGTCTGGCCACTGGGTGAGTATCCTGATGCAAGCCTCCGAACCATTCTTGACGGCATCGGAGAGGATGTTTGCCGGCATATCGACTGATATGAACCGCTCCTCGATGCCTTTTTCCGTGCAAAACCGTTTGTAGGCACTTTCCCTGAATTCTCCAGATTCGTTGGGGAGCTTCACATGTGCGATGTTCCTATGGCCTTTCCCATAAAGGTAATCCATCATCACCAGTGCTCCTGCATAATGGTCGGAATCGATGTAGGGGATGGACAGTTCCTGAGGAGTCCTCCTCCTGAGGGAGAGTACCGGGATGTCCAGCCGGGACAGCGCTTCCTTTACCTTCGGACTCCACCAATCAGTGGTGAAAATCAGGCCATCGAACCGCATTTCACGTGCCTGTTTGGTGAAATCAAGGAATTTTTGTTCGTTTCTGTCCAGGTTGCCGAGAAACAGTTGGTATCCCATCTCACCGAGTTTTGTTTCTATGCCATAGGCGCTTTGGGCGAAATACGGATCCTTGATGTCCGGGACGGTCAACCCGATTACGTTGGTGTTCTTGTGCGAAATGTAGCGGGCAAAGGTGTTTGGTACATAATTCATCTGCTCCACGGTTTCCAAAACATGTTTCTTTGTTTCGGGACCGACATCCCCATACCCATTGAGGCATTTTGATACGGTGGAGACGGAAACATTGGCTTTGGAAGCGATGTCTTTGATGGTGAAACGCATCTTTTCCCCCCTGAGGCGCAAATGGCATACGAAACCGATTTCGCAATGGTAAAAAAAGTATAAATCAGCTTCTTTTTTACTGTCAAACGAAACCTTTTTAGCTATAAAAAACAACAATTCAGGTATTTGCAGATTGTTTTCTAAGGGTATAATTTATAATAAATTAGCCACTCTATTCATGGAAAATGAATATGAGCCTCAGGAAGATGCATATGACTTATTGGCAACTCTTCATGTCCTCAGACAAGAAGGCCTCACTGCTGTGTTTTCAAATAGGAATCCAGATATCCGTTGATTTCCTTTGCCAGTTCCTGCGTCGTCTGATGTGGGTCTTTGCCTTCGGAGAGCATCTTCGAGATTCCGCTTTGGAACGCATAGTATATCTGGTAGCTTGAGGGTACCCAGATGCCTTGCAGATTCGGATCGCTGGCCTGCATCTGTTCGATGGCTATGGCAAACAGCGGGTTTTTCGCCGTATGGTCCTTGAATGCGTCCATGAGGTATGTGCCCTTGTTCACCGGGAAATAGCCAGTGGAGATGTGCCACTGGAGTTGTTGCTCCTTGCTGACCGCGAACTGCATGAACTTCCAAGCCGCATCACTGTGCCCGCTGCCGTTCTCCAGGGCGTACAACGCGCCGCCTCCGATGTTCACGCCGCCTGTCGCCTGGTCATTGACGCGGGGCAGATAGGCGACCCCGACGGCAAAGCGTCCCGCCACCATCTCAAGGATTGTGGTCAGTTGGCTTGTTGAGGCGAGCATCATCGCGGTCCTGCCGCTTGCGAAACTTGCGCTAGCGCCGCTGGTTGCGTTTTCCAGACATCCGGTGTCATACAAAGCTTTCCATTTGGTGAGGAAAGTCTCCATGGTGCCGTTTTCGTCGAACACTACTTTGGTTGGGATTCCGTCATGTCCGTTGTTGAGGTCGCAGAGCAAGGAAAGTCCGTTCTGCTGCCCGAGCCAAGCACATAATTCATAGGTGGTCGGGACCCCGCTGAAAGCCCACCGGGTGACCTTTCCGTCGGCGTCCTTCTTCACCAACAGGGGAGCGTCGGTCGCCAACTCATCAAGATCTTTCGGGGCATGGGTGAGGTTGGCTTCATCAAACGCGCTTTTGTTGTAGTACAAGAGAATCGTCGAACTGTTGAACGGCATGCCGATCATTTTGCCCTTGTATGTCTGGGAAAGCCGTGCGGAATCGACGATTTGGGTGAGATCGTAACCGTTCCTCCCCGCCAGCGTTTCTGTGGGGATGAGATAGGTGTTGTCGCGGATATCCAAGATGGCTTGGGCATCAAGCTGGATGATGTCAGGGAGGTCTTTGGGGTTGTTGCCCTGCCAGATGGCCTTCGCTTTGGTCAGGACGTCGCTGGCTTTGCCTTGGTAGACGGCATGTACAGTGATGCCTTCCTGTTTCCCGATGGATTCGTTGAATTCTTTGACCAAACGGTCAGTCGCCTCTTGGAGTAGTCCCGAATTGGAATGCCACCAGGTGAGGGTTATTTCCTTGGATGCGCTTTCTTTGGCGCCGGTGCCGGAAAGCATGCACCCAAGGCAGAGAATGGTCATGAACAGCATGAAGCGACGCATATGGGTTACCTCCCTGAGAAACGTGTGCCCACGCTCTCGTTGATGTGTTTGCGTGCAAGAAGAAATACGAGGATCATCGGAGCCATCAAAACGGTGATGGCGGCGAACTGCGGACCGTAATCGTACGTGTCTGCGAAGCCTAACATGGTGATGCCCACCTGGATGGTTCTCATCGCGTCGGTGTTGGTCACCAGAAGCGGCCAGAGATAGTCGTTGAATATCTGGGTGAAGGACTGGACCGTCAAGGCGATGAGGATGCTCTGGCTCATGGGAACGAGCATATATGCCATGAACCGGATGTCCGAACAGCCTTCCAGATATGCCGCTTCACGATATTCCGGGCTGACGGTGAGAAAAAACTGCCTGAGGATGAAAATGGCGGTCGGAGAAAGGATTCCGGTGATGATGAGTCCCGCATATGAGTCAGTCAACCCCATTTTTCTGACGGTGATGTAGTTCTGCAGGAGCAACGCATCGCCTGGCAGAAGCATCGTTGCGATAAGGATGAGGAAAATCAAAGATCTGCCTTTGTACAGGAACGTGGTGAGGCTGTAGGCTGCGAACATGCAGACGACCAGCCGCAAACCTGTCCCCATGATCGCCGTCAGCAGAGAATTCACGAGGTAACGCCCAAGATTGGATGAACGGAAGGCCCGCTGGTAGTTGGAGAAGGTGACCCTGCTGGGAAGAAACCGTGCGGGGTTTGCGGTGAAGTCGCCACGGGCGAAGAGCGAAGCCGTGAGGGCATAGATGATCGGGGTGAGGACGACCAGAAGGAGGAAGACGACGAGGAGATCGCGGAGTGTGTTTCGTATCCTCATTGGTAGTACACCTTCTTTCTCTGGTAAGCCAGGATGAAGAACAGGAACACGAAAGTGACCAGAAAGACCACCGTCGCGATGGCTGAGCCTATGGCGAGGTTTCCGCCTTTGAATCCATCCAGATACATTTGATACACCAGCGTTTGGGTCGAACGGTAAGGGCCGCCTTCGGTCAGGAGCATCACAGGGGAGCAGATGAGCATCGCATCCTTCACATTGTTCGCCAAGACGAAAACCAACGTCGGGGCGAGCATGGGGAACTCAAGATAGCGGAGCCGTTGGGCTTGCGAAGCTCCTTCAAGATCAGCGACTTCCTCAAGATCCCGGGGGATGTTGGCGAGGCTGGACGAGAAGAGAAGGAAATCGAAGCCGATATCCAGCCAGATGCCGCTGAGAACCAGCATCCACATGGCGGGACGCTCCTGGGTGAACCAATGCACTTGCCGCCCGAGAAGCACGTTGAGGATTCCGAGGTTCTCATCGAATATGGTTTTGAAAATCAAGATGGCGCTGGACATGGCCACCGCCATGGGAAAGAGGAGCAGCACTTTCGCCGTACGGAAGAATTTGGTGTCCCTGTTGCAGAGGAAGGCGAGCGACAGGGTTGCAAGCAGGTTTGAGGGTACGAACAGGGCTGTGAAGGTCAAGGTGTTGTTCCAGCTGTCACGGAAACTGTCGGTCTGGAAAAGCGTGCGGTAGTTGGAGAGGCCTACGAAACGCAGGCGTGTGCCGTTTTGCGCGACATTGTACAGGCTGTCGATGACGGTGAGGAAAAACGGTTTGTACGAGAACAGGAATGCCAGCGCCAAAGCCGGCGCCACATACAAATACGGGCTGATTTTCCTGAGTCTGTTTCCTTTCATACGAGAGAGATGCTATGAAGACGAAGGGAAATGGACAAGGGCATTTTGGGGGAAAACCATGGAAAACGGGGTTTCTTTCTTACCTGAAAAATCCTACGTCAGCTTTTCCCCTCAGGAAAACACCCTGCCGTACACCTCTTCCCCGTACTTTTTCAGCTTCATCATCACCGCTTTTTGTTTGGGTTCGATGTTCTTGCTTTGCAGGTTTTCGTCGATCTTGCGGTTGAAGAAATCCCAATTCACCTTGACGTTCCCCGGCGGGTTGAGCAGTCTGTTGGCGCAGAAGCTCTTCCATTTCTGTTGTTGGACCGCCGTCAGTTTCTCCGGCCAGTTCCGGCAGACGTGCCTGAAAAGCATTTCAGGAATTCTCACATCGCTGAATTTGATGTTCAGACCCAACATATCCTCCGGTTTGGTGTTGTGGATCACGTCAAACTGGCCTTTGTCGTCATTGGAGAAGAAACCGTTGTAGATTTGGAAGTCCGTGTCGTTGACGGCCTGGAATTCGTCATCTGAGGCAAGGGAGCGCAGTTTGGGGATCAAGGAATCTTCGTTACGCAGCATCTGGTAGCGGTGGAAGCACTCACCCCAGTCGATTCCCATTTTCACCAATGCTTCCGCACCCGGAAAATTGAGGTTGATTTGGGTGACGAACGGACAACGGTTCGTGGCGATCTTGCAGAAGCCCTCGCACTGGGGGATTTTTTCCGGCGGTGCGGAAAGCAGTTGCGTGGGGTCTTTGGAAAGGTCGAAACAAAATATGGTGTTGCCCTGTTCCACCGATGGCGTGATGGGCATCACCATGGCGGTGCAGCCGTTCGGGTTGGTGAATTGCGAGGCAGTGTACAGGATGGGAGTCCCCATAGGGGTCTGGATCTTGTTCTTCACTGCTTCTTTGGTTCGGTTCTTGAAGGCGTAGGAGAACAGTTTGGGTTGTTTTTCCTTGATGAGACGCGCAATGGCGATGGTCGCGTTCACATCGACCATGGCGTCATGGGCCCCGGTCTGGTCAATATGGTTCGCCTGGGTCAATTCGGTCAGTTTGAATACCGGGTTTCCGGTATCCTTGTTTTTTACGGGCCATTCGATGCCTGCCGGGCGGAAATCATAGGCTGCCCGCACGAGATCCAGGATGTCCCATCGAGAGCAGCCGTCCTTCCATTCCCGTTCATAGGGATCCAACAAATTCCGGTACAGGAGACTGCGGACCATTTCGTCATCGAAACGGATGTTGTTGAAACCGCAGACAACCGTATACGGTTCGGAGAATTCCTCGTTGATGCGTAAGGCCAGCTCATATTCGCTCAGCGCTTCGGGATGATCCTCCGGCGTGATGCCGGTGATGAGGCATGCCAACGGGTCGGGCAGATAGTCGTCGCTGACTTTCCCGTACAGGATGACCGCCGGACCCACGGGGTTGAGGTTCATGTCGGTTCTCTGGGCCGCAAACTGGGCGATGCGGTCATACCGCGGGTTGAGTCCATAGGTTTCAAGGTCGTACCATAAGAAAGTGTTTCTGGAAAACTGCATGCCATGATAGTACCATATTCCTGTCCGGATGTGGTAGGATGGGGTGATGAAACCTGCCTTTTCTCTTCTGGTGTCCTTCTGCCTGGGTGTGGCGCTTTTTGCGGCGCCGACCAGAAACGATGTCATCGTCGCCACTACAGCCGTGACGGACAGCGCCATCGTGAACTGCGCCGGTTTCGTCGCCACGCCGCAGTACATGCTTCCGGGCTGCACGCTCACCGTGGACAAAGGGGGGGCGCTTCCTTCCAAACTTTCCCTGCAACAGAGTGACATGGCTTCGTACCTTGGCATGATACCGGAGGCGAAGCCTGACGGCAATTGGTTCCAGAAATTGCTGGCTTCCGCTTCCGGGCCGTTGGACACGGTTGCGCGGACGTATCTTTCCGTCCATGACTGGAAGGCGGGGGAGGCTGTATTGGATGGGGTCCTCATCCCGCATTTCCCCTCCGGCATGGGTCTGGTCGATCTCATCAGGATCGTTGCCTCACAAGCGGAGATGGAGAGCATCGCCACTGATGTGGATGTGTGGGTCAGGGGTCGGCGTGTTTCCGTGCCGGTGCATGTCAGAGGCTCTTTTCTGGTGAAGAACGTCAAAGGCGAAGGGCTTTCCATCGAGCCGGTGAACCTTGTGGCAAATGGTGAATAGACAATCCTTGGAGGCTGGTTTACAATGCCGCTGGAGGTGTGCGATGAGTGAGAGTGTCTCCCGTACGAAACAATTCCTGCATGAATGGGGCGCCAGTCCCGATAGTGTCGATATGAGCGCATTGCTTGATGCGTTTGAACGTGAAAAACAGAAGGGCCTTGCCGGCAAAGGCGGTTCCCTCGCCATGATTCCGACCTATACCGAAGTACAGGAGCAGCCACCTCGGCAGAAGAGCGTCATTGTTCTGGATGCCGGCGGGACCAACTTCCGCACCTGTCTGGTGACCTTCGGACCCGATGGGAAACCGGTCATTTCCGATTTCCAGAAAACGGCCATGCCTGGCATCACACGGGAAGTGTCCGCCAAGGAATTCTTCGGTGTGTTCGCCGACCAGGTGGAACGGCTCATCGACAAGAGCGACAACATCGGCTTCTGTTTTTCCTATGCGGCGGCCATCACGGAGGGGCATGACGGCATTCCGTTGATGTTCAGCAAGGAGATCAAGGCGCCTGAGGTGATCGGAAAACCCGTCGGTGAGAACCTGCTTGCGGAACTGGCCCGTAGAGGACATGATGTTTCCCATAAGAAAGTGGCGGTACTCAACGATACGGTCGCGACGTTGCTTGCCGGGCAGGCAAGCGAAGGCGGAAAGGCTTTCAGCGGATACATCGGCTTCATCCTCGGCACCGGCACCAATGTCGCCTATGTGGAGGACAACCGCAACATCGTCAAACTCCCTGCATTGAAGCCGGGTCGGCAGATCATCAATGTGGAAAGCGGAAACTTCGTCGGGATGCCCGGACGTCTGGATGAGGAATTTTTCGCCACCACCAAACAGCCTGAATTCTATCATTTCGAGAAGATGATCAGTGGTGCGTATCTCGGACCGCAATGTCAGTTGTGCATCGAGAAAGCCATTGGGGAAGGACTCTTCTCAAAGACGTTCGAAAAACGGTTCGCCTCAGTCAAACCGTTGTCCACCATGGTGATGAGCAATTATCTGGAAATGCCCTTCAACAAGGAATACGCCTTGGTCAAATGTGTGGACGGGAATGAAGATGACGCGTTGGTTCTGTGGACCATCCTCGATTCAGTCATCGCCAAGGCCGCAAAACTCACCGCGGCCAATCTGATTTTCGCGGTGCTTTCCAGCGGCTATGGGACAGATCCGCGCCGGCCTGTGTGCATCAATGCCGATGGTACGACGTTCTACAAGACCGAATACCTGAAGAGCTACACCGAATATTACCTGAGGCAGTATCTGGAGTTCGGATTCGGCAGGTATGCGGTGCTGGTGAAGATCGAGGATTCTCCGACGATCGGAGCGGCGATAGCGGGTTTGAACCTTTGAGCGATGTATTCACCCCTGAAACGCGCAGCCGGGTGATGGCCGCCATCAAAGGGAAAGACACCAAAGAGGAATTGTGTGTCCGCCGTTTCCTTTTCCGGCAAGGTTTGCGTTTCAGGGTCAATGACCGCCGTCTTCCCGGCAAACCCGATATCGTGCTTCCCAAATACCGTACCGTGGTGTTCCTCAACGGGTGTTTCTGGCATGGCCATGGCTGCAGTCATTTCCGTATGCCTCAGACCAACAGGACATTCTGGGAAGAGAAGATCAGGAGGAACAAGGCACGGGATGAGAAGAATGTCGCCAGGCTCCTTTCCATGGGCTACCGGGTCATCGTTGTCTGGGAATGCGAACTCAAAGGGAAGAGGAACCAGGAAGCGACCTTGAACGGGTTGCTCAACGAAATCTGGGATGTCCAGAGTGGGTCATGAACTTTCCCGCGGCCGGCCTGTCGAACTTCTTGCCACCAGCGTGCTTTGGTATTCCAATCGTGTTTTTACCGTTTGTTGGAGAGGTTTCCGTCCCATTTTGCCAGATAGCAGATTGATCGCGCTTCTGCCTCTCAGAATAACGCAGTGGTCGATGGAGGTCAGGCTGATTCCTTTGAATTTTGAAGGGTAAATATTGTCAAAACCACATACGCTGATGTCCCCGGGAATGGACAATCCTTCCGACAACAGCTGGTCAATGATTCCATAGGCTACCATATCATTGATGGCAACCAGCGCTGTGGCTTGTGGATATTCTTGGATGGCTCGGCCGGCAAGCTTCCTGCCGATATCGTATTCAATCTCAGGATTTTGCAGGATATCCTGACCTGTCACTTCCTCGCTGAGCACGGAAACCGATCCTGAGGGACAGGTGGTGGCGAATGTTTCTTGGATTCCTTCCAACCGTCTGATTCTCGCGCGGTACTGTTTGTTCAAGTTGGAGGACAGGTAACAGATATGCGTGTGTCCGGCTTTGATGAGATGCTTGGACAATAACACCCCTGCTTTATAATTGTTCACGTCCACCATATCAAACGGGGCGTCATCCAGCACGTCACCCACAACGACGACAGGGACGTGGGTCCCGAGTTCATGCGCGAGTTCTATTTGTTGGGGAAGCATGGCAAACACCACTCCGATGAAGGGTGGTTTCATGGCAAGATGCATGGCTTCTTTTTCCCGTGTTTCGTCAAAGTATGTACAGAAGGTCATGGTTTGCAGGTGCAGGTTTGCGGCTTGTTGCTCCATTCCTTGAATGATGGTTGCGTAGTAGGGATTGATCACCGAAGGGCAGACCAACATGATGATTCCGTTTACGAGCAGGTGCTTCGGTTCATATCCCAGTCTGTCGGCACAGGACCGGACTTTGTCGATGGTCTCTTGGGGGAATTTTTTCAGGTTCGTATGGTTAAGGATATAGGAAACCGTAGCTCCGGAAACGCCGCAGGTTTCGGCGACATCGAGTAACGTGATTTTTTTCATATCCATACTATAGTTAAAAATTGGTTAAAATACAAGTAAATATTTTATTTTATTTGACAGATGCGCCATTGCTGGTATTATACATGATATAGGTTAAAATATAAGTTAAGAAGGAGAAAATTTTAACTATGAAAAAACTCATTCTCGTGATGTGTCTTTTGTTTCTGGTCGTAATGGGAGCCACAGCTAACGGATCCAAAGAAACGATTGTGGCGCCATCAACGGCACCGAGCGTCGATTATACGGTCAAAGAACCCATCAAAATCATCTGGTGGCATGCATTGGAAAAACAGTACAGCCCGTTGGTCGATGAGATCGTAGGAGATTTCAACAAGAGCCAGAATCTCATCACCGTGGAGCCGGTTTATATCGGCAACTACAAAGTGGTCAATGAGCAGCTGGTGACGGTGAACGCCGCAGGACAAGGATTGCCGGCCATAACGGTTTCCAATGCGCCATATATCGCTTCATACGGTGCGAATGGCTTGACTGAGGACCTGACTCCGTACATGAAGGCGAGCGGATATGATATCAACGATTTCTTCAGCGGCATGCGTGATGCCGTCGTCGTCAATGGCAAGCAGATGGGTTTGCCTTTTCTGATTTCCACTCAGACAATCTATTACAATAAGGATGAGCTGAAACGGCTTGGCCTTACATTCCCGACCCAATGGGATCAGATGGAGGAGTATCTTAAAGCCGTCACGGAATTCAATCCAGACGGGACGACGAAACGGTACGGCATGGTGTTTCCTGGATGGGATGAGGCGTATTTCGAAACATTTTTCCTCAACCAGGGCGTACAGATGATCACCAAGGACAATAAAACCGATCTGAACGGTCCTGCGGCGAAGAAAGTGACTGAAGACATCGCGCGGTGGGTCAAGAAGGGCTATGTCTATTGGGCGACAGGCAAAGATGCTTCTTCCATCATGCGTGGTAATTTCGTAGACGGGAAGGCTTTTTCCGTACTCCATACCATCAGCCTGTACGATATGTATCGTGATCGCTGCAAGTTCGAAGTCGGTATGGCTTGGTTGCCCGGTGGCGCGACCCATCAGCAAGGTCTCGGCGGAAGCATGCTGTTGATCCCGGCGAAGAATGATCAGGCTACGAAAAACGCCGCATGGGTATTCATGCAGTATCTGTGCTCCAAAGATGTCAACTTGAAGTGGGCGTCAGGCACCGGATACCTTCCTACCAGAAACAGCGTGCTTACCACCAAAGAGGCGGATGACTATTTGGCGAAGAAGCCGGAATTCAAAGTGATTCTCAGCCATCTGTCCGAGTTGCAGCCAAGGATTCAGAACAAGAACTTCAGTCAGATGGCGACGATTTGGAGGAATTACCTTGAAAAAATCTTCAACATCGGTGTTTCTGACATCAAGACGGAACTGGATACGATGGCGGGTGAGATGAATGAAGTGCTTGCAGATTGAGGAAATGTCATGAAACACATTCTTTGTTATGGGGATTCGAATACCTTTGGGACATGCCCGTACGGAGGGCGTTGGGATGAGGACGTGCGATGGCCGATGGTGTTGCAGAAACTTCTCGGTTCCGGATTTCTGGTCACGGAGGAGGGACTGAGCGGCAGAAATACCGTGTTTGATGATCCGATGGTTGAAGGCAGAAACGGTCTGAGATTCCTGCCGGTCGCTTTGAGAAGCCATCGCCCGCTGGATTTGGTCATCTTGTCTCTGGGCGGAAACGACACGAAGTCTTTTTTCAATGCTTCAGCCAGGACCATTGCGAATGGTATCGCAACGTTGGTGACGTTTATCCGCAGGTTCGATTATGGGGCGGGATTCCCTACGCCGAAAGTCCTTGTGGTTTCGCCGATTCATGAGGATCCGGACATTGAACACAGCAAATTCATCGCGTTCGATAGTTCTTCCTATCAAAAGAGCCTGGAGTTGTGGCAATACTGCGAGGAAGTCTGCAAAAAACAGGATGTTGTATGCTTTGACGCCTCGTCTGTGGCTTCACCCAGCCCTGTGGACAAGCTGCACATGGAGAAAGAAGGCCATTTGGCTTTGGCTCATGCGCTTCATCCGATCGTTCTGGATATGCTTCGTTGAACGGGACAGGCCTGTCTTGCACAGGTGCAAGACAGGTCGCGTCATCCTTTGTCGGCCCTTTCCACCATGCTCCTGTGCCAAGACAGGAGCCAGTCATGACGGGCTCGATCACTTCCTTCGCTATCCGCAAGCACACGGAAGATGGGTTCCGTACCGCTGGGTCTCATCCAGATAAAAGCGCATTCCACGCCGTATTTATCGGTGAAACAGGCTTTCCAGCCGCCTTTGTACGGAGCGTGGCGGAATTCCTCGCCGAGGCCTTTGACGCAACAGGTCCCTTCCATCTGGTAGACCACATATCCGTACAGTCCCCATTTGTCCCTCAGTTCCTCTTCCTTTTCCTGCCATTCTTTGAGGAACAGTTTCTCATAGGCGTTTTTCAATGCGCGGGCATCAGAAGAGACATGCATCTTGCCTTCCTTTTCGAAGGCGCCGGTGGTGGAGAACTCCGGCAGGGAGCGCAGCGCTTCTCCTATGGATACCTTGCGGGGCATGTCCAATTTGTTCAGCCTGCACCAGAAGTTGAAGATCTTCGGTTGCCCGAGGAGTTTGAGCAACGTGACGATGGTGTTCATCGGATCCCGCACCCGTGCAGGGTACGTGATGTTTCCGCCGTTCGAACCTTCTCCGAGGATTTTCACGAGGTATCCCCGCTTCCTCAATGCTTCCGCCAGTTGGACGACATTCGCTTCCCCCACTTCGCTTCTGAACACCTCACAGTCAAAACAGTCGGCGATCCTGTCGATGCGCAGCGAAGTCGGTCCGTTGATGGCGATGGCCAGTTTCGCGTCAGGATTGTCGAGCCGCATTTCCGCCAGCGTGGCCATGGTGACCAAAGCGAATACTTCCTGCGCTTCAGGGACGACCGCTTTGCGCAGCGTATTGTCCTGGCAGACGATATTCCCCCTGTCCCCGTCGTTGTCGGGTACGTACCCAAGCATGAACACCGGATTTTCCCGGTGTTTCGCTTCAAGCGTTTTCCTGCACAAGTTCAGATTCGCGCCTTCGGGGACGATGGCATGGACGATCTGCCCGGGTTGGTCGTTCAACGTGGAGAGGGATACCCCGATCTCCCTGAGGAAGGACACGTCGATGCTGTCTGCTCTCGCGCTGCCGTTGAACTCAGCGAGAATGCCGTATGGATAGGAAGCCAGACTTGCATTGAGCGCTTCTATGGAAGTGTTCCCTGTTTCCAGCACGAAGGCTTGGTAGGTTGACAGGGCCATGCGTTTCTCCTTCCCGACGGAACGCAGGACATCCAGCATCTGCGCCGGCTTGACGGATGCGGAGAGTTTTTGCACCTCGGCGATGTTTTTTCCGTCTTTGGCGAGTTCGCGCATTTTCCCTGCGAAGACGTTGGTCACTTCGCCGGAGTAGACTCCGCCATCGGCACCGAATTTGATGCCGTTGTGCCCGATGGGATTGTGGCTGGCGCTGATATAGAAGAATGCGTCGCTCTTCTCATGCCCGCGCAGGTTGTATGCCATGATTTCCGGGGCTGCGCAGATGAAGAGGTAATGGACCTTGACGCCTTTTGCAAGCAGCATGCGGATGGCGATGTCTGCGATGGCGGGGCCGGTCGGACGCGCGTCAATACCCACCAAAACCGTCGGATTTGGTCTGTCTGCAAGGACATGATCGGCAAGAATCAACGAAGCGTATGCCGCCAGGATCGAGTCCGCATGCCCGATCATCGGTGTATTGTCTTCTTCCTGTCCGCTTGCCGCGAATACTTTTCTCCAACCTGAAGCGGAGAGGATCATGGAAGAAAGTGCTTCGCCAACTTCCTCTTTTGTGGGAAGATTTGTGGAAAAAGGATCGATTTCCGTATCGGAAAGAGGCAATCTGGTGCGTTCGTCGTATATCAACATGGCATACTCCTGTCATAAGTAACTTGACTCTTATACAATACCACACCTTGTCCCGATTGGGAAACTGGGGTACTGTACCTGTATGACGAAACGTTGCGCTTTATTGACCGATATGTCCTCGCTGGGGAAAAGTTCCCTGACTGTCATGATTCCGGCTTTGGAGATGCTGGGAGTGGAGGCATGCCCCGTTCCGACGGCCTTGTTGTCCACACAATCGGATGGATTCGTCGACTTTTACAAAGAGGACGGGACTGTTCCGTATGCGAACATTCTCGACCATTGGCTGCGGATGGGTTACGGATTCGATGGCATCTACAGCGGATATTTCACTACGGTGGAAGAAGTGGACAAATGCGCTTCGTTCGTCAAGGCAAACCCTTCGGCTTTGTACCTGTGCGATCCTGTCCTCGGGGATGACGGCGCTTTGTATCAGGGGATGGAGCCCGCCCTCACCGGGGCGATACGGGATAAGCTCATGCCTCTGGCAGAAATCGTGACGCCGAACCCCACTGAAGCCGGCCTTCTCTTGGGACGGAAAGGCATGCCGGATGCTTCCTGGTGCGCTGGTCTGGGCGGGAAGCATACGATGATCACCGGGGTGAAAACCCCCGAAGGCTGGGCGATTCTCCTCGACGGTGAGGCGTTGCCGTTTGAACATCTTCCCAGTTCCCTGCCTGGTGCCGGCGATTTGTATGCCGCGATCCTTCTGGCGCTTCTTGTCCGCGGCAAGCCTCTCCGGGAGGCGGCGCAAAAGGCTGCGACGCTGGTGTTCCTTGCGATGGAACGTACGGTCAGAGAACGGAAATGGGGTGTCGAGGTGTCTTCCATACGCAAGGAGTTGGCTGCGGTATGAGCGGTTTGCTGGTGCTTGCTGCGAGTGAGGGTGAATTGGAAGGTTCGCTTCCCAAATGCGCCGCGGCAGTGATTGGTGTCGGGAAGGTGCAGAGCGCCGTACGCTCTTTGGAAGCAATCCAAACAAACCGTCCGGATAAGGTCGTTTGCATAGGGTACGCTGGTTCCATCGCGGATGGGCTCCAGATAGGAGATGTTGTTGTGGGGACCAGGATTTGCCAGTATGATGTCGACCTAACTCATTTTGGATGCGAGAGATGCGAAGTACCTACAGGAAATGGGAATACTCAGTTAGGATTCCTTCCTTTATGGGATGACCCGAGAATCGTCGGCACGCGCGGCGCCATCGGCTCGGCAGACGTGTTTTTGACACGTTCCTATCTCGGCTCCCATCAGTTTCTCGGTAGCGGCGGGCTTGGTTTGCTGGCCTGCGACATGGAAGGGTTTTCCGTCGCGTACGCAGCAAGCCGTTTTTCCCTCCCGGTGATGGTGGTCAGGATCATCAGTGATGACAGCAAGGGGCACCGTCCCAAATCGTTTCCGCGTTTCCGTGCGCTCTATCAGGAGAAGATGCGGAATATCCTTTCAGTTCTCTCCGAGTGAGAAATCCCCGATGATCTTCCAGACCCTGCCGTCTCGGACGAGTTTGAGCGCGCGATCCGGAAAGTATTTGGGAAGCAGGCTTTCCAGATAAGTCGTCGCTTCCTGTTCGATTTCCTGCCGGTCTTCCGGTTTCACCCGGTCCAGCGTGCAGATGTCAATGTCGACAATGTAGCCTCGTCCGGCTGCGCTTCCATAGCCCATGGTGAACTGCGTCCCGGTTGAGAAAAGACCGTCATAGGCGACGGAAGCCGCTTGCCCGCGGCTGAGCCTGTTCGGATGGAGCGGATAGCGCAAGGCATACCGGTCTTCCAGGTAATTGTCCAAGTCATCGCACATGCATCGCAATTGGTCTTCAAGGGCTTGTTGTTTGGGGTGCATCGGTTTCCGCCTCGATCGAAAGAGGTTCCTGTTCCAAGGGTTTGAGGGCCAATTGGTCGAAGACCGTACGGCGGGACAGCATGGCGGCATAGGTTTCCATGTCGCTTTGTTTTTCCGCATACATATCCTCGGCTTCGGCAAGCATCTCGTTTATGGCTTCATCGGTGGTGATATCCATCTTGTAGCTGTTTTTCAGCGCCCTGCCGATGCGGTAGTACGAGATGTCAGGATTGTTGCGTGCGAAGGCATCCGCGCTTTGGGTCTGTGCCGTATTGAGAATCTTTTGGATGGGCGCACCTTGCGAAGGATCGAGCCAGCCTATGACACCAGTGTTTTTGGATATTTGGAGGTTGAGTTCGGCTTTGCCGGTCGAAAGGGACAAGATGTGGAATCGGGTGCAATCAGGATAAAGGGCGCGCGCTTCCTGGTAAGCGTACAGCACCGGATTGTTGGCGACGACGCCTCCGTCGAGCAACACCAGATTTTCTCCGTTTTCGCGGTCGGTGAAGAACGCGGGGTGGAAATACGTCGGTGCGGCAGAGGTGGCCCTGGCCGCTTCCCAGAAGAGGAACTGGTGGCTGTCTTTTGAACAGAGAGGAAACGGCCTGCCGCTTTTCGAAATATCATAACTCATGGCCATGACCGGTACGGTGGCTTCCGAAAGGGGGGTGTCTTTGAAAAAATCCTGCAGAAACGCCTCAAGAGGCTCGCAGTCATATTTGTCGATGAACAACGAGCCGAACAGGAGGGACTGTTTCTTGGGGAATATGGTCTTTCCGTATTCCCTGTAGAGGCTGCTGATTCTCTTGATGTCCACCGATGGGGGGAGAACGCCGAGTTTCCGGTATTGGACAGGTTTCTTCGTGAGTTTTTGGAAGAAGGTCTGCTTGACCGATTCGTAGGCATAGGAAGGGGATGCGCCATCGGATCCGATGGAACACTTGTCCGGCGGACAAGCCAAACCCAGTGCGATGATTCCTCCGGTTGATGTGCCTGCGATCAAATCGAAATGGTCTGCAAGCGGGCGCAAGTCACCCTGAGCCACCAGGAGTTCGGCGAGTTTCCCGAGCATATACGAAGGGATGACGCCACGCATTCCGCCACCATCGATGCAGAGGATGTATCTTTCCTGTGCGACTGTTCCTTTCCCCATAGTTGCAACCATGCTTCTTTTTGGCCGTATGGTCAATATACAACAATAGAATATCTTATAAAAGACCTAATAAGGAATAATATAAAAGAATATAACATAGTATCAACCAGCATGGGCAAAATGAAAGACGTCCAAAGGAAAAACGGGTGAATCCTCATTTCTTCATGGCGGATACCATGGTGGTTGATGTACAATGGGATCAGGAGTTGATCATGAGGCAACTGTTCGACGTGCTGGTGATAGGCGGGGGTGTGGTCGGAAGCGCCATAGCCCGTGAATTGGCGCGATATGAGCTTTCCATCGGGGTCCTTGAGAAAAACCTTGATGTATGTGATGAGACCAGCGGAAGGAATTCCGGTGTGGTGCATGGCGGTTTCGCCTATGATACCGGTTCCTGGAAGGCGAAGCTCTGCCTTCAGGGAAACAGGCTGATGGGGGATTTGTCCGCCGAACTGGGCTTTGATTTTCTGCGTTGCGGGAAAGTGCTTGTCGGCAACACCGATGCGGAATATGCCCAACTTGAACGGACGCTTGCGCAAGGAAGGGCGAACGGCGTGCAAGGATTGGAGATGGTCGATGAAAAACGACTCCATGAGCTGGTTCCTTCAGTAATCGGAAAGTTTGCGATGTATTCCCCAAACAGCGGTATTGTTGATCCCTTCGGTCTGACAATAGCGCTGGCGGAAAATGCCGCGATGAATGGAGTGGCCTACTTCTTTGACCGGGAGGTTGAGGACATCCGCAGAGTCAATGGGATCTATGAACTCGTCACCAATGATGAGACATACCGATGCCGCTGGGTGGTCAATGCTGCGGGGCTTGGTTGCGGTAAGGTTTCGGATATGTTGGGCATTACCGGCTACAAGGTGATCGGTTCGAAAGGAGACTACATCATCCTCGATAAACGGACCGGTCCGCTTCTTCCCATGCCTGCGTATCCGGTTCCCAGCAATACCTACATGGGTATTCATGTAACCAACACTACGGACGGGAACGTCATTGTCGGTCCGACGGCTGAAGCGACCGGAAATTTCGCATATTATGGCGTATATCAGAAGAACATAGATTATCTTGCCGAGAGCGGTTCCAGACTATGGCCGCATATCCGCAAACAGGATTACATCCGCACCTATTGCGGCATCCTGCCCAAATGGGTTGATGAGAAAGGCGTGATTCAGGATTTCAAAATGGAGATCAAGGATGATATCGCGCCGAATGCGGTGAATCTGGTCGGCATCGAGTCGCCCGGCCTGACCGCATCTGTTCCGATCGCGAGGCATGTCATCGACATGATGCGGGAAAGGGAACCGTTCAAACCGAATGTGGCCTTCAATCCCCGCAGGAAGGGACTCGTGCGATTCTCGCGGTTGTCGCCGGATGAGCAGGCGGAATTGGTGAAGGAAAACCCTGATTATGGCCAGATCGTCTGCCGTTGCCAGAACATCTCCAAGGCGGAGATGCTGGAAGCGATCCACAATCCGTTGGGTGTGAAGACCATGACCGGGGTGAAGTACCGGACCCGCGGCATGATGGGCCGGTGCCAAGGGGGATACTGCCAGATGCGCATAGCCCAGTTGCTTGAGAAGGAATTGGGGCTTGCTGATACGGAAGTGGTCTATTCCCGGAAAGGTTCGAATCTGTTTGTCGGAAAAGTACGGGAGGACAAGGCATGATGGAAACACATGATGTGCTGATTATTGGCGGAGGTCCCGCAGGATTGGCCTGTGCCGTGGAACTGCACAAGCAAGGCGTGACCGATATGCTGGTCGTCGAACGTGAGGCGAAACTCGGCGGCATTCTCCGGCAATGCATCCATGACGGGTTCGGGTTGACCCGTTTCGGGGAGAGTCTCAGCGGTCCCGAGTATGCCGGGCGGTTCATCGAAGAAATCAGGAAACGTCATATCCCGTATGTGACAGACACAACGGTCCTTTCTGTCTCCCCTGATCGTGTGGTGACGACGGTGTCCCCGTCGGGAATGCGCTTCATCAAGGCGAAGGCGGTGGTCTTCGCCATGGGGTGCAGGGAACGGACGCGCGGTTCCCTTGCTATTGCCGGTGAACGTCCAAGCGGTGTCTTCACCGCCGGTGTGGCCCAATCGTACATCAACCTGTACAACAAGATGGTCGGGAAAGAAGTGGTGATTCTCGGTTCCGGGGATATCGGCATGATCATGGCGCGCAGACTGACATTGGAAGGCGCCCATGTCCAGGCTGTCTTTGAAATCCTTCCCATGCCAAGCGGATTACCGAGGAATGTCCACCAATGTCTGGAAGATTACGGTATCCCGTTGTATCTGAGCCATACGATCACCGATATCCATGGAGCCTCGCGCCTTACAGGGGTGACGGTATCCGAGGTCGATGGACAGCTCCGTCCGATTCCGGGGACGGAGAAGGAATACGCCTGCGACACCCTGATCCTTTCGGTGGGGTTGATCCCGGAGAACGAACTTACCGTCGATGCCGGCATTCCCTTGGATCCAAAGACAAGAGGTGCGGATGTCGATGAATACCATCAGACGGAACGTGAAGGGTTTTTTGCCGCAGGCAATGTGCTGCATGTGCATGATCTTGTCGATTTCGTCTCGTTGGAAGCGGAAAAGACGGCTTGTTCCGTGGCTGAGTATGTGGCAAAAGGATGTCTACCCATTTGTTCCGTCGAGGTCGTTCCCGGACAAGGAGTGGGGCATGTCGTCCCCCAGCGCGTCAGCGGGGAGCGCGATGTGACGTTCTCTCTGCGTGCGAACCGGAAGCTGGCGTCCTGTTCGTTGGAAGTGCTGCAAAACGGTGTGGCCGTCATGAAGAGGCCGTTGCGCAATGTGGTGCCTGCGGTGATGCTGGAGATTACCGTACCCAAGGCGAAACTATCCCCGAGCGGTATTGTGGAGGTGAGGCTGGTATGACAAAGACTTTTACCTGCATCGTGTGCCCGAATGGCTGTGAGATACGTGTGGAATCAGAGGGAGGGGGGATTTCATCCATCCAAGGAAATCTCTGCCCCAAGGGGATCGCATATGTGAAGCAGGAGACGCTTTCTCCGAAACGCACGTTCTCCACGTCGGTGAGGGTGCTCGGAGGTGAGCTTCCTTTGGTCAGCGTTCGGGTGGTGAGACCTATTCCCAAGGAACGCATCTTCGATGCCATGGCGGAGGTCAGGAAGATTGTGCTTGCGGCTCCGGTCAAAGCTGGGCAGGTCATCATAGCAGATATACTGGGACTGGGCGCGGATGTCATCGCCACCAAGGATGTAGCCTCGGCAGAGTAGCATCTTTTCCCCCCAATACGTACAATCAAGGGCATGATTGATACATCGGTGATGTTGGAGTACCGGCATTGCATGCTTTGCCCGAACAAATGCGGGGTGGACCGCACCAAAGGCGAGATCGGCAGATGCGGGGAGTCGGACAGGGTGAGGATCGCCTGGTCAGGCCTGCATCGGGGGGAAGAGCCTCCGGTGACGGGAAAGAAAGGCTCCGGAATGATTTTCTTCTGTGGCTGTCCGCTTCATTGCGCGTATTGCCAGAACCACCAGATATCAAAGTATCAGAGTGATGTGGGCTTTGAAGTGAGCACGGAGGAATTGGCTTCCCTGATGCTTGCGCTCGAGGCTTTCGGGGCCACAAACATCAATCTGGTCACACCGACCCACTTTTATCCCTCCATCATCATCGCTTTGCGGATGGCTCGGGAAAAAGGCTTGAAGCTGCCCATCGTGAACAATACTTCAGGGTATGAGTCGGTCCACGGGTTGGATTTGATCGACCCCTTTACCGATTTGTACCTCATTGATGTCAAAACTTTGGATGAGGAAGTCGCCCGCACTTTCTGCGGATTGCCGCAGTATGCTGAGGTCATTCGCCCGGCGATGGCTTACTTGGTCAAAAAGCATCCGAGCGTGCATCAGGACAAACGTGGACTCAGAGGACTTTTGGTGCGGCACCTGTTGTTCCCCGGGACGTTGGATGCGACGCTTTCCTTCCTCGATTGGTATAAGGCAAACCTTGACGGTCATGCCTGGCTTTCCCTGATGGTGCAGTTTGTGCCTCCTGTGGAGAATCCCGGTTTTGAGGATATCTCTGAGGAGACATATGCCGTCCTGATGGACAAACTTGAGGAGTTGGATATCAACGACGGGTTCGTACAGGAACTTGCGGATAACATTCCGTGGATTCCTGATTTCACCAAGGATGTTCCCTTTCCCGCCTCTTTTGCCGATGCATTGCCTTTGTTTTTGGATCTGAAGTCTAACCGATCGTCGTCCCGATGAACGGCTGCCGCCTCAGGATGGCCATGGTGTTGGCGATGTTCGAGCCTTTCGCGCAGATGACCTTCATGCCGAGAGAGGCTGCCTTCTTGCTGGCGATGGGGTCGAAGGGGGTGTTTTTCCCCGGAACCCAGGAATCGCCGACAATCTTGCGGAAGTCGGTCCAGGAAATGGCGTCCAACGGTTTCGCTTCAGGGTTTTTCCTCGGGTCATCCGTGTAGACTTTTTCGATGTTTGACAGGTTGACGATCAATTTGCCTCCGAAACGTTCGGCGAGAAGCACCGCGTCATTGTCGCTGGAGAAACCCGGTTTCCAGCCGGCGGCCACCAAGACTTGCCCTTTGAACGTGACGGTTTTGTCCGTCGGGTCGGTTACCAGCGGGTCGGCGCACAAGTCGGCGAAGATGGTCCTGACAAGTTGTCCGTTCAGATGTGTCGCCCTGATGCCGATCCAATCAAGTTCGCTGTTGTCTTTGCCGCCACAGACTTCCTTGGCCGCGTTCTGGTAGTTTCTGGCAGGAGCGCCGCCTCCGCACACCAACACGACTTTTCGTCCTTTGTCTTCTCCAAGATAGTTCCTCAACTGCTTGTTGAATTCCGACAGGAATCGTGTATCCACGCCTTCGGGCGCGATGATTGACCCTCCTACGGAAAGGATCGTCAGTTCTTCCATACCCATGCCTCCAACTCGTCCATCCTACCATACCTAAGCGAATCTTTGAAGCGGAAACGGCAAAACGACGGTATATTCAGCGTACGGCTTTTCCGGAACACATTGGCTGGGAAAATGCCTTTGGCGTTTGGCTTGTGGCGGACGGCGTACGAAGCAGGGCAGTATATGGACAACCTCAATTCCGTATTGTTGGAGGGGAATCTTGTCAGGGATCCCGATTTGAAGAAGATCGGGGATGAACAGAGGCCGGTATGCCGTTTTTCCATCGGCGTGAACCGCTACCGCAAGGATGAGAAAGGGGAAGTGCGGCAGTTCACCACCTTCGTCGATACAGAATGCTGGAACGCTTTGGCTGAGAATTGCGCCAAATATCTGAAAAAGGGAAGAGGCGTTCGTATCGTCGGAGCCTTGAAGCAGGAAAACTGGATGGGAAAGGATGACGGGAAGAACCATTCCCGCCTGATCGTTACCGCCAACCATATCGAATTCCGCCCTGAAACAAAGAAGGAAGGGGAATCTGAGGAAATCGTCTTGGAGGATGACCTCGAAGTCCCTGAGAATTGAACGTTTCTCACGGGTGGGGGCGTGACGTCTCCATCCGCAGAAATCGCCAGCCATGAGTCTTCCATTTTGGAACAAAGACATCCTCCAACCGATTGGTCAGCGAAGGGAATTCGTGTACAATGGCGGGCAAAGGAAGGATGCGATGCGATTGGATATCCCCACATTGGTCAGTTCGCTTACGCTTGAGGAAAAAGCCGGTTTGTGTTCCGGTCAGGATGAATGGTTCACCAAGGCTGTAAGCCGCCTCGGATTGCCGGCCGTCATGGTCAGCGACGGTCCTCATGGCTTGAGGACGCAAAAAGAAAAAGTGAATGGACGATATCAGGGCAGTGTGCAAGCCATCTGCTTTCCCACAGGATGTGCCCTGGCTTCAAGCTTTGACCGCGAGCTTCTCGGACATGTCGGTGATGACCTTGGGTCGGAGGCGGCGGCGGAAGGCGTGCATACGCTTCTCGGTCCTGCCATAAACATCAAGCGGAGTCCGTTGTGCGGCAGAAACTTCGAGTATTATTCGGAGGATTCGTACTTGGCCGGGCAGCTGGCCGCTTCCTTTGTGAAGGGAGTGCAGAAGCATGGAGTGGGGACCAGCGTCAAGCATTTCGCCGCGAACAACCAGGAAACACGGAGGATGAGCATCAGTGATGTCGTTGATGAACGTACACTCCGGGAAATCTATCTTTCGGCGTTCGAACAGGTCGTCAAAGATGCGAAACCCTGGACACTGATGTGTTCCTACAACCGCATCAACGGGACGTACAGCTGTGAGAACGAGTGGTTGCTCTCACAGGTGCTCCGCAAAGAGTGGGGGTTTGACGGTATTGTGATGTCCGACTGGGGGGCGATGGATGACCGTTGCAAATCCCTTGAAGCGGGGTGCGAACTGGAGATGCCTGCTTCCCATGGCGCAAACGATGCGAAAATCGTCCAAGCCGTAAAGGAAGGAAAGCTTCCGTTGTCCGTGTTGGACGAAGCGGTGCGCCGTTTGCTGGTCTGGATCGGCAAAGGACTGGAAAAAGAGAGCGTTTCATATGACAAGGATGAGCATCATCTCGATGCCAGGGAAGCGGCCGGATCGTGTGCCGTACTCTTGAGGAACGAGCGCCACGCGCTTCCTTTGGACAGTGGCCGGGGCGTTCTCTTTGTGGGGCCGTTCGCCGGCTCCCCACGCTATCAAGGGGGCGGGTCAAGCCACATCAACAGCTATCTTGTGGGAGGGGCGTTGGACGTTTGCCCTGAACAGGTACAGTATCTGCCCGGCATGCAGGATTCATCGGAAAAACGGAGTGCGGAGCGCCTTCGGAAAGCGGTGGAGGCGGCACGCAAAGCGAAAGCGGTCGTCATCTTTGCCGGGCTTACCGACAAAACCGAATCGGAAGGATATGACCGCACCTCATTGAAACTCCCGGCCTGCCAAGACGAATTGATCGAAAGGATCAGCGAAGTGCAGAAACGCACGATTGTCGTCTTGTACAACGGCAGTCCTGTGATGATGCCCTGGAAAGACAAAGTGGCAGCCATTGTTGAGATGTACCTTGGTGGTGAGGCTGTCGGCGAGGCGACTGTGGATGTGCTTTTCGGCATCACCAATCCCTCGGGGAAACTGGCTGAGACGTTCCCCTTGCGTTTGGAAGACACTCCTTCGTTTCTGTCCTTCCCAGGGGGAAAGGATGAAGTGACGTATCAGGAAGGGGTGTTTGTCGGTTACCGTTGGTATGATGCCCGGAAGTTGGATGTGCTCTTTCCGTTTGGACATGGGCTTTCCTACACCACGTTCGCCTACAGTCCGTTGGCCGTCCATGCCGAGGGGACTGATGTCGAAGTATCCCTTTCGGTGAAGAATACCGGTTCTCGGGAAGGCGCCGAAGTGGTCCAGCTGTATGTCGCGCCTCCGCTTTCGCCGGAGATACGTCCCGTGAAGGAACTGAAAGGGTTTGCGAAGGTTTTTCTGAAACCGGGGGAAACAAAGGACGTTGCGTTCCGTCTGGATCGGCGGAGCTTTGCCTATTGGGCTGATGGTTGGAGGGTGGAGCAAGGTTCCTATGGGATCCTTGTCGGTTCCTCCAGCAGGGATATCCGCTCTGAGGCTTCCGTGGAACTTGCGGGTGACGGAAGCGGACTTCTGCGGCTCACCGATTCGACGACCGTCAAGGATGTGCTCGATCGGAGTGAGGATTACCCCGCGTTCGCGAACATGATGGGGCAGGTCCTGCAGTCCGTCGAAAAGGATTCAATGTCCTATGCATTGATGATGGGGTGCCCGCTCCATAGCCTTGCCAGTTTCCTGCCGGTCCGTTACGAAGATATCCTTCGTATGTTGGGAAGGTGAACGATGAGGTTGCCGATGACCATACGGTTTTCTGACGAAACGCTCACCCGGCTTGAGGAGTTGTCCAGACAGACGGGAAAGACGAAAACCTCCTATATCCAGCAGGCTGTGGATTTGTATCTGGACAATGTCGCCTTGGCGTACCAGGCGGACAGCATGTATCAGAAAGTGCTCAAAGGTCAGGTTGCGCTGCATAAAGGAGCATCAGGTCCGCTCTGGAACCTCCGCGCGACGGAAGAGGCACGACCGTGGTTGCAGGATGGTTTCATCTCTTCGCTTGCAGGGACGGCGAATGTCCGCATAAGCGGGAAGATGATCGACGGGCAACTGGGATCGTATTGGTGTTATATGGTCGGAACACAGGCGGTTTTGGCCGTCATCGATGACAGCCGTTCCGCCATCCTGATGCTCGTGGAAGCCGATGTGAAGTGTTTGTCCAAACCATTGGATGGGAGCGGGGAAGGGCAAAACCCGCGCAACAAAGTGCTGGATGCGGAAGAAGATTACCAACCCATGCTTTCCTGTGGCATGAGAGTGCGTGCGATCCGCAGGCGGAAAGGCATCACGCAGAAGGAATTCGCCAAGAAACTGGCGACCAGCGGCAGTGACCTTTCCTTCATGGAAAGCGGCAAACGCCCCATCACCATGCGGATGGCGAAGCGCATGGCTTCAGTGCTTGGCGTGCCTTTGAAGAAAATTCTTGAAGGTTGACTCATGCGACCATGAATGAGCCTTTCGCTTCCTTTTTGGCTTGGTGAAGGAGTTTTTCCGTTTTGTTGAGGATGACGTTGCTGTCCAGCACCGAGCCGCCTTTTGTCGATGTCGCGGCGATGGTCATGTTGATCTTGATGTCTCTGTCCTTGACGCGCAAGGGTTCCTTGTAGCCGTTCTGGATATGGTTGCACATCACGGAGAGGAATGACTTGCTGCATTCCCCAGAAAGCAGGATGACGAAAGCGTCTTCACCCCAACGGGCCGTAAACGCATCCTTTGTCAACAGGGGGATCAACTTCACGGCGAATTGGTGGATCATCTCATCTCCGTATTCATGGCCGAAAGTGTCGTTGATGTCGCGGAAATCATCGATGTCGATCAGTATCAGACCCACGGCGGCGGCATTCACCGCTTCCTTGCAGCTTTCCGTAAGCCGGGTGTTGAAGGCAAGCCGGTTGTACAGTTCCGTCTGCATGTCGGTGACGGCGAGCTTCCGGTATTGCTCCTCGATTTCCAATCGCGCGTTGTTGGTCAAAAGCCTGATGTGTTCCGTAAAGTAGCCGATGATGTACGCGCTGACGTACAGGAGCGGGAAGCGCATGCGGAACGATACAGTGTACTCCGTACGCAGGACAAGATCGCCCAGAGGGGTGTCGAGAAGCAGGAGGACGATGACGAATTGGACGAGGCTGAGGATGGTCCCCTTGCGTTTCCCCAGAACGGACAGCCCGCAGGACGGCAGGATGCAGATCCAGATCGGACTGAAGTTTTCGGTGCCGCCGGTGATCAGGAAAAAGGTGAACATCGTTATGAGGGAAACGAAAAAAAGGCATTCCGTTTTTCGTTGGTTGGCAGGACGTTTCCACGTAAGGATGGCACAGGTCCCACTGATGATGGCGAAGAGCAAGGTGGAGATCATCAGGGCTGTCTTGTGGGTAAAAACATTGAGGAGGGTCATGAACAAGGAGACCACGGTGAGGATGGTTGGGAAAAGAATCATTTCCAGATGATACCGGAAGGCGTCATTGACCAGTTGTTTATTGATGGTCTGGAAGTATGTTTGCCATTTCTTTATCATCTTTCCAACCCCCATCTTGTAATGGTGGATACAGCTGTTTTCTTTGTCAACCCAAAAACAGTTCTTTTCCCCTCTTTCTTTTTTGTGAATTCCGATTTACGATTGCACCCGAGGAGAGCGTTATGAGTGAGATTGTCGGAACAGCGGACAATTTTGAGAAAGAGGTTTTGCAGTCCTCATTGCCCGTTTTGGTCGATTTTTGGGCTACGTGGTGCGGACCGTGCAGGATGATCGCGCCTGCAGTGAAACAGGTGAGTGAGAAATACGAAGGCAAATTGTCTGTCGTGAAAGTGGATGTGGACCAGAACAGCGACCTCGCCAGCCAGTTCGGCGTCGCAAGCATTCCGACCCTGTTGCTTTTCAAAGGTGGCGAAGTCGTCGACCAGAAGGTTGGCGCCGTTTCCGTAGCCGTGTTGGATTCTTTCGTCAGCCAGCATCTTTAAGGTTCATACACCGCTTCCCAATTGGCGCTTCCGAACGTGGCATGCCCTTGGGTGGTGATGTACCAGTCGTTTTTACCGTCGGTATCAGGACCGGCGATACGGTTGAAAGAACGTGTCGCCGTCGCATAGGTGCTGTCGACGGCTTGGTCGCTTCCTTCGGGCAGCCAGCTTTTGCTTTCCGATAATCTTTGAACCTGCTGGCGGACCGTTTCGTTTCCCCATCCATCAAAAGTGGCCGTCCTGCTGCTGTAGGCGACGGCGTCAAGGAATGTGCCGTCGGATGCGGGATTGGAGAGGACATACAGGACTCCATTGTTGGAAGCCAGTCCCAGAAGGGCTTCGCTGCGCAATTCCAGGGTCTGTTCTCCCTTTTGGAATTGGACCACCAGATATTCCCCTTTCCAGGCCATACGGTCCGGCAAAATGCACCGGTCGTTGCCATCCGTCACGACGAATCCTCCCAAATTGCCTGACCGGGTGACCATCAGTTCCACACGGTCTGGTTGCTTTTCGGTCCCTTTGGTGGTGAATTCATTGATCACGACAGAGGCGGGATTGGTGTTTTTCCCCCACATCCTGAGCGAGAAGCGGTTGCTGTTGCCGCGTATGTCTTTCACTTTGCCTTCCACCAGCACACTGGTGCCTGCAGGGATCGCCTCTTGGAAAACCAATGTGACATTCTTAGCCCCTGCGGATACCCCACGAAGGGCAATGGGCGTGGCGGCGAAGGCGGAGATTTCTCCGATTTCCTCGTCAAACAGCAGATTGCCGGAAGACGTTGACGTCATCATGGAGGCGATGAGCACCGGGATATGGGTATCCTGCCCTTCGAGGAAATTGACCGGTTTGATGGCGTTGTTGCATCCGGAGCAGGATACGAGCAACAGGATGAGGAATGCGGGAAAGAGCTTATGCATACCAATTCTTACCGTCATCCTGTCCTGTTTGCTTCAATTGACCATGCGGGGAAAACCTTCTACACTTTTTGCGGAGGGTTTCCCGATGCCGAAGTTGTGGCAGAAAGATTATGACCTTGACGCTTTGATGGAACAATTCACCGTAGGACAGGATTATGTGATCGACCAGAATCTGGTCGTAGCCGATGCGTTGGCTTCCATGGCTCACATGAGGACCATTGCGAGAATAGGGCTTTTAACGGAACAGGAATGCGCGGATCTCCAGAAAGGTTTGTGTGAAGTCATCACGCTCCGTCGGGATCATGACTTTCCGATCCAGCGCAGTGATGAGGATTGCCATACGGCGATCGAGAATTATCTGGTCAGGCAGTATGGGGATTGCGGCAAGAAGATTCACAGCGGGAGAAGCAGGAATGACCAAGTGCAGGTCGCTCTCCGCCTCTGGATGAGGGACTTCGGCCTGAAACTCTGCCGCCAGGCTTTGGCTTTTGCCGATGAGTTGTTCTCATTCGCCAAACGATATGCGTTCGTCCCGATGCCGGGTCGGACCCACATGCAGGTCGCGATGCCCTCTTCGGTGGGGCTTTGGGCAGCTTCCTACGGAGAAGCCATACTGGATGAAAGCGCATTGTTGCTCGACTTGGGGAAGTTGCTCGATCAGTGTCCTCTCGGTGCGGCTGCAAGTTACGGCGTTCCGCTTGGCCTCGATCGTGCTTATACCGCTTCATTGCTTGGCTTCTCCAAAGTGCAGAACAACGTGCTCTATGCGGTTTCTTCCCGTGGTATGTTCGAATCGATGCTGCTCGACCATTGCGAGTATCTTGCCAATACCATCAGCAAACTTGCTCAGGATCTGATGCTGTTCTCTTTGCCGGAACTCGGCTATTTCTCGCTTCCACGGGAACTGTGTACGGGATCTTCCATCATGCCTCAGAAAAAGAATCCCGATGGCCTGGAGCTTGCAAGAAGCCGTGCTGCGGTCGTTGCAGGGGACGCACAGACCATCAAAATGATCATCCGTAGCCTTCCCTCAGGCTACAACCGGGATTACCAAGATACCAAACCGCCGCTCTTCGAGGGCGCGACCACCACATGGATGCTCCTGTCCATCATGGAAAAGATGGTCGGCGGATTGGTAGTGCATCCTGAGCGTTTGGAGGAAGGATGTGTGCCCGCTTTGTATGCCACCGATGCGGTGTTCGACAAAGTCGCCGAAGGGGAAACCTTCCGTGACGCCTATAAGGAAGTCGGCCTCCATTTGGAGACGGTAGTGGAACCAAAGGACAAAATCGCCTTGCTGAAGAAGCGGACAAGCCAGGGAACCACCGGAAACCTCGGCCTTGATGCCGATCAAGACAGAGCGGCTTTGATGGAGAAGGAAGTGGAGGAGAAGATGGAAACCATCGCCTCGGCGTATGCGAGGTTATCCGGACTGGATGGGGTGGAGACGACGCTTTCCTGAAATAGTCAGGAGGTGCTGCGGCGTTGCAGCACCGGGGTGTGTTTCACCGCTTGATGGTATGCTTCTGCGATGTTGGTGCAGTAGTCGCCGATATGTTCCAAGTGCCGTATTTTTTCCAGCACCAGCAGTTCCTGTTTGACATCCGCTTTCCCTTGGGAGAGCTTTTCCTGCACGGTCTGGCTGAGCCGGTTGCGCCAGTCGTTGATCTGGTATTCGAATTCGTTGGCCTTCTGCATTTCCGATTTGGTCAGCGTACGGTCCATGCGGTCCCTGATATAGTTGAGGAAGGCTTGCACCAGCGCTTCGAAGTCTTTCAGTTCCTGAGCGGTTTCTTCCTCGAATACCCATCCTTGGTGGAACTGCCGTTGGCTGAGGATGATCAGGTTGTAGCAACTGTCGGTCACACTTTCCAATTCGTCCATGACCCTGATGAGACAGTTCAGCGATGATGCGTTGGTGGGGGTCTGGCTGTCCTGGATGCAATGAACGCAGAAATTGGACAGTTGTTCTTGCATCTGGTCCGCGTATTCTTCTTGTTTTTTCATCATGGCGACTTCGTTGTCCATGTCCACATCATTGGTATTGAAGACGTTCCGGTAACGGCCGAACATATTGCAGGCTAGGTCAGCCATTTTCTTGATTTCATCCCTGATGACCAGCAGGTACACTTCGGGGCTGTCCATGAACGTGGAGCCGATATACCGGAAATGATAGGTCCCTTCGTCATATTCTGCACGGTCAGGAACCATTTTCTCGATCAATTTCGCATAAGGTTTGACGAATGGGAAGAAGATGATGGTATTCCCCACATTGAACAGCGTATGGAACATGGCGAGGAAGGCGGGTAACGATGCGGACAGCGCTTTTCCCGTCATCGTGGTGACATCTCCGCGTGTGAGGAGATCGCAGACATACATCAACGGTTTGAAGAAGATCACGGCGAGCACCGTTCCGAGAACGTTGAACATGATGTGGGCCATGGCTGCACGCTTGGCTGCGGTGCTGGTTCCGATGGAGGCGAGGAACGCCGTGATGGTGGTTCCGATATTGCTGCCCAGGATCAAGGCGGCTGCTGCGTTGACGCCGAGATAGCCGTTATAGGCCATAGTGAGGACCATGACCATCGTTGCGGCAGAGGATTGGACGATAATGGTGATGGCAAGCCCTATGAAGACGAACAGCAGGATATTTCCCAGATGGTCATTGTTGAACCGGGCAAGCCAACTGAGCACTTCTACATTCCCTGAGAGGTCCGGCATGGAAGCCTGCATGAAATGGAGTCCGAGAAAAAGCAGGCCAAAACCAAGGAAGACATCAGCCTTTTCTTTGGTTTTCAGCTTTTTTGAGAACATCATCGGGGCTGAGATGCCGATGGACCCCAGGGCAAGCAACGAGATGTCCATCTTGAAGCCGAGAATCGCGACGATCCATCCGGTGAATGTCGTGCCGATATTCGCGCCGAAAATCACGCCGATGGCTTCGACAAGGGACATCAGGCCTGCGTTGACGAAGGAAACGACCATCACGGTGGTTGCCGATGAACTTTGGACGAGGATGGTGATGATGATGCCGGTCATGACGGAGATGAATCGGTTTTTCGTCATCATTTTGAGGATGTTTTTGAGTTTGTCCCCCGCCGTTTTTTGGAGACCTTCGGACAGGAGTTTCATTCCGTACAGGAAAAGGCCCAAACTTCCCGCGACAGAGAGGACCGTCACAAACACCAGCATACAGGTACGGTAGCAAGAAAATTGACTTCCTGTAAAGTGCTTTGCAACTTTTCGGGGCTCTTTTTGCTGTCTGACAATGTGGCTTCAAACCTTGTCCGGAATCTGAAAGAACAGCAGACTCATACAAGCCAGCAAAGAATGGTACGGTATGGTTACCTTCATGGATGCACTCATACGTACTCAGACACATTGTCTTTCCACTACAAGGAATAGCTTATGCTCCAGTTCATAACGCTTCTTCTTTTTGCCGGATTGTGATAACATGCATTACTCGGCAGAGTGACGGAAAAACGGTCAAACAAGGAGACTTCAGATTATCATGAAGAACCTTTCAGACGAAAAACGGTTTGGGGACCGCGGGAAAAACGATGGTCAGACAAGCCTGAGAAAAAAACTGAACTACATGATTGAGGTGTTCGCCCAAGAGTATTTTGCCGTGCTTTTGGTTGATTTCGCAAAGGACAGTGTCGAGACCATCCGCATTTCGGAACCGGTTGTTCCGCTTCTCTCCCAGACGTTGTCGAAATCGGATACCTATCAGAGTTTCCTTGGGTTTTACTGCGGCCAGTACATCAGTGAACAGGATTGCGGTGCGTTCATGTCCCAACTCAGTGCGGAGGAGATACGCCTGCGGCTTGCCCTGAGCGGCACCTATACCGTATCCACCCACCATAAGTATCAGGGACGGGATTGTCCGACGGAAATCACGGTCATTGATGTCAGCGACGCGCAGGATGGCTGCGAATGCATGATCGCCGTACGTTTCATCGAGGATATCGTCCGCCGGCAGACTGCGTTGAAGAAACAGGATGACATGATCAAGACGCTGGTCCAGGATTACAATGCGATTTATCACATCGACTTGGATGCGGATACGTTCATGATCATGCAAGCCCACAACGTCGTCAACGAGGACTTGTACGATTATGCCTACCGGAACTTGCCGTTCCAGCAAGCCATGCGGAAATTCATCATGGGCATGGTCAGGGAAGAGGATCGCGAAGCCATGACAAGACTCTCTTCCTGCGACTACATGAAGGACCGCCTGAGTCGTGAGGAAGGGTATTCTTATCGTTACCAAGTCATTCCGACGAGGGGAATGCAGTATTTTGAAATGCGCATCGTGCGTCCCAAGACTGACTCAAAGGGGCATTACGCCATCATGACGGTGCGGAACGTGGACGAAACGGCACGTGAGGAATTGAGGGCCCAACGTGAGATTGAGAAAGCCAACAAGGATCTTTCGCAGGCTTTGGAATCAGCGGAGAAGGCCAACGAATCGAAGTCGAATTTCATCTCGAATGTCAGTCATGACATGCGCACGCCGCTCAATGCGATTTTGGGCTATGACCGTTTGGCCCTTGAGGCGGATTCAGAAGCGGTCCGGATAGACTATCTCAAGAAGATTGGTGAGGCTGGAAAGACGTTGCTCTCCCTCATCAATGACACCCTGGATCTGCAGAAGATCGAAAACGGAGTGACGACGCTCCAGCCTGTCCCGACATCATGCAGTGCTGTCGTGAGCGGTGTGCTGACTGCGGTGAAGCCGATGATGGAAGCAAAAAAGATCCATTTTGTTTTTGACAACTCCAAAGCTGCTTGGGCGACCATCAGCGTCGATGTCACCCGTACCCAAGAGATTTTCATCAACCTGCTCAGCAATGCTGCGAAATTCACGCATGAAGGCGGTGAAGTGCTGTTTTCTGTGGAATGCACAGGACAGACGGCTGACAAAGTCTGTGACAAACTGGTCGTGAAAGACAACGGCATCGGTATTTCCGAGGATTTCCTGCCCAAGATCTATGAACCCTTTACCCAGGAACGGACCGAACAGACCGCCGATATCGGTGGTTCTGGGCTGGGGCTTTCCATCGTGAAACGGCTTGTCGATCTCATGCACGGCACGATTGAAGTGAAAAGCAAACTCGGCGAGGGGACGGAATTCACCGTTTGGCTGGATTTTCCCAAAGCGGTCGTCCAGACAAAATCGGAAGAAGAGGCGAAGGATACGCAGAAACTCCTGTGCGGCAAAACCATCCTTCTGTGTGAGGACAATGCGATGAACCGGGAGATCGCAAAGGCCATCTTGGAGAAAAACGGGATGTTCGTCATTCCGGCGGTTAACGGAAAAGAAGGCGCCGAGCGGTTTGGAAAATCAAACGGCGGAGAGATTTCCGCCGTGCTGATGGATCTCCGTATGCCGGTCATGGATGGATATGAAGCCACAAAAGCGATACGAGCATCCATGCATCCGGACGCCAGGCGGGTTCCCATCATAGCCTTATCGGCGGATGTCTATCCTGATGACATCAAAAGGGGACAGGAATGCGGAATGAACGGCCACCTGTCCAAACCGATCGATCCGCGTTTGCTGTTGGACATGCTTCAGACGGAAATCCAGAAACGGAAATGATGTCTGGAATCTCTGGCTCATTCGCTTCGTCTTCGATACAATTACTTGCGGAGTGTTTGTCATGAAAAAACAGGTGTGGAACGGGTTGTGGGTTTTGGTGTCGTTGTGCTTCATGGTGTCGTCGTGTTCGGTGACGGGGGCAAAAACAACGGAAAAGCCTGCCGGCAAGGTGGAATTGGGTATCGATAATCTGCAGAAGGATTTCAGCGTGCTGGCCGGGAAGCGGGTGGGTCTCATCACCAACGCCACTGGCGTGGATTCCCATTTCCACAGCACCATTGACATCTTGAAAGCCAACACCAATCTGACGGCGTTGTTCGCTCCGGAGCATGGCATCAGAGGCGCGGTGGACGCCGGGGGAAACGTCGGACAGGAAATTGACAAGAAGACCGGATTGCCGGTTTACAGCCTGTATGGAGAAAACCGAAGACCTACTGATGAAATGCTCTCACAGGTGGATGTCCTGGTGTATGACATCCAGGATGTCGGTTCGCGCTTCTACACATATATCAGCACGATGCAGTATGCGATGCAGGCGGCTGCCAGCCATCACCTGCCGTTCGTGGTGCTGGATCGTCCCGATCCGCTCAACGGAAACGACGTGCAAGGCGCGGTGCTGGAGAAAGGTTTTGAGAGCTTTGTCGGCACCACCCATATCCCGCAACGGTACGGTTTGACCTGCGGGGAGCTGGCTCGGTTCATGAACGATGCGGACAACATACACTGCGATCTTACCATCATCAAAATGAGTGGGTGGAAGAGGGACATGTACTACGAAGATACCGGTCTTTCCTGCTGGGTCTTGCCTTCACCGAACATGCCGACAGTGGATACTGCGGTGGTCTATCCTGGCAATTGCCTGTTTGAAGGTACCAACCTTTCGGAAGGCAGGGGCACCACCAAACCGTTTGAACTGATCGGTGCGCCGTGGATCGATGGGCAGGCTCTGGCCGACGCGATGAATGATTGTGGCCTGTCCGGGGTGTATTTCAGAGCCACCACGTTCACGCCTTCCGCTTCCAAATACAAGGGCGAAAGCTGCAATGGCGTAGAAGTGCATGTCACCGACAGAAGCAAGTTCGACAGTGTGCTTTCCGGCATGACGTTGCTCTATACCATCAGGAGGCTGTACCCTGATGCTTTCCGAGTTCTTGACAACGGGCAATTCGAACGGTTGACCGGTACGGACACGGTCAAGAAAGGAGTATATTCCTTGGCTGAACTGAAGGCTGCTTTTTCCCGTAGTTGCGCAACGTTCAAGGAAGCTTCTGGGAAATACCGCCTGTACTGAAGACAAGATTGCGTGATTGCCTTGGCTCATTCCTTTTTCCTCTAGACATTCTCCAGTCTGTGCGGTATGCTTGGAAGTAACGACTGGGTTTGGTAAACGAACGTAATCTTTTGCGGAGAAATAAATTAAATGAGCATCATTAAACCCCACAAGCTAGGTGTCATCGCTGGCCCCGGCAGTGAGTATTTCACCGGTAAGGTAGTCAAACATCTTCGCCGTTTGTATGTGGAACGGTATGAAAAACTTTCTGCCGCACTTGCCAAACGCCATGGCATGACCGAAGAGGAGATTCTGAAGACCGTCACCCTGATGGATGACTTGGACAGTAAAAGCATCCCCAAAGCCAAGTGTCCGACCACGTTTCAGGTACCTGATTTCACCATCAAAGTGAAATATACCCAGTTCGCGAACGGTGAGGAAAAGGCAGAGCTTCTGGATCCTGTACGTGGGCTGAGGGTGTATCTCATCTACGATATCGCCAATGAGGAACCCATACAGGTGAGTGGTCCGACAGATCCGGTGAAGCTTTCCGTCAACGACCATTTGATGTTCCTGTTCACCACGGTCAATGCGGTACAACTGGCGGGAGCGGAATCCATTACTTTGGTGCTTCCCACCTATCCGTATTCACGGCAACACAAAAAGGCGTCTCGCGAAGCGTTGACGGCCAGTATGTTCGGCCATATGTGCGAAATGCTCGGAGTAGAGCGGATCATCACGCTGGACATTCACAGCAGGGAGATCGAGAACAGTTTCTCCCATTTGAAGCTGGAAAACCTCCATGGGTCCTATCAGACACTCATCGCGTTGCACAAGATCATCGATTTCAATGATCCCGATCTCGTGGTGGTTTCCCCGGATACCGGTGCGGTTTCACGGAACAAGTTCTACGCGCAGGCGCTCCACAGGCCGTTGGCCATGCTGTACAAGGAACGTGACTATTCCGTCGTCTCCACCAGCGCAAAAACCTCCAACATCAAGAGCATCAATCTGCTCGGTGATGTCCACGGAAAAACGGTCTTGATGGCTGATGACATGATCGCCACGGGCGGGACCATGTTGCTTGCCATGCGCGAATTGATGAATCTCGGCGCCAAGAAGATCATCTGCATGATCAGCCTGCCGTTCTTCAACGCCGGTGCGGTCGAGACCTTCGATCAAGCCTACAAGGAAGGTGTGTTCTACCGGATTATCGGTACCAATGCCGTTTATCATGGGCACGATCTGCTGGATAAGGAATGGTACATTCAGGCGGACATCACCGAATTGTTCGCCAGAATCATTTCACGCCTGCATCATGGAAGATCCATCAGTCCGCTTTTGGACAACCGCAAATTCATTCAGATTCTTATTGACAACAGCCAACAGGGAACCGCCTTGAATGCTGATGAGGCTGCGAGCGCTACGGACCCGGACCACGCTGAGTAACCTCAGCATGGAGCCGGGTTCATCCACTTCATGGCAAGCGTCGTTGACGTCTCTGCCATGATGACCGATTTCCTTTCGAGGAGTATGCGCTATGCAAATGTCCCATCGTATTTCCGGATTCCAGTGTTCACCCATCAGAAGATTGTCCCCCTATGCCCGCCTTGCCGAGATTGAAGGCAAACATGTCTATCATCTCAATATCGGGCAACCGGATATCAAGACTCCCAGCCAGGTGCTTGATGCGATTCATGGCTACGATGCCCAGACCATAGCCTATGGAGCCAGTGAAGGCCTTGAGGCGCTTCGCGAAGGGCTCCCCAAGTATTACCAGAAGTATGGGTTGGGGGTCAGTCCTGATGACATCCTGATCACTACAGGCGGTTCCGAGGCCATCCAATTCGCATTCATGACCCTGTGCGATCCGTATGATGAAGTCATCATCCCCGAACCATATTACACCAACGTGGATTCATTCGCGAAAGTGGCTATGGTCAATCTGATTCCGGTCACCAGCAAGATGGAGGATGGATTCGTTCTGCCTCCGATCTGCGAGTTTGAGAAGAAAATCACCAGGAAGACCGGCGCCATCCTGCTTTGTTCCCCAAACAACCCGACCGGCCATGTGTACACCAGGGAAGAATTGCTGGCTCTGCTGAAACTGGTCAAGAAACATGACATCTTTTTGATTGTTGACGAGGTGTACCGTGAGTTCTGTTATGACGGGAAAAAATTCACTTCAATCCTCAGTTTCCCTGAATATGCCGACCGGGTGATCTGCATCGACAGTTTCTCGAAACGGTACAGCATGTGCGGTTCCCGCATCGGTGCGTTGGTTTCCAAGAACAAGGATGTCCTTGCTTCCGCCTTGAAGCTTTCCCAAGCCCGTTTGTGCCCGCCGGACATCGAACAGATCGCCGCTCTGGCCGCTTTGGAGACCGATGATTCGTACATAAATGCGGTGCGTGCGGAATACCAGATGCGCCGTGATATTCTTGTGGAAGGTCTCAATAAGATTGAAAACGTGAGATGTGAATGTCCGAAAGGCGCGTTCTATCTGGTTGCCGAACTCCCCGTTGATGATGCGGAGAAATTCGCCATCTTCATGTTGAAGGACTTTTCCTTGGAAGGGGAGACGGTGATGGTCGCCCCATGCGAGGACTTCTACGTGACCAAAGGAATAGGCCGCAGGCAAGTCCGTCTGGCGTATGTGATCAATCCGGAAGCGTTGCGACATTCGCTCCGTTGCCTGGACGCCGGTTTGAAGGAATACCGAAAGAAGGTCATGAAGGTCTCGCAATGACGGAAAGTCCGCAGAGTGTGAGGGCTGCAGGGCATGCATGTGCCCTGTTTACCGTATTCGTCTGGGGAGTGACCTTTGTTTCTTCCAAAGTGTTGCTGTCCGTGTTGACTCCGGAACAATTGCTCCTGTCCAGAATGGGCATCGGTTACGTGTGCCTGTGGGCTTTCCATCCCCATGCGTTGAAACTGAAAGACAAAAAGGATGCGTTGCTTTTTGTCGGAGCGGGTGGTTTCGGGGTGTTCTTGTACTATTTTCTGGAAAACACCGCATTGACCTACAGCTATGCCAGCAATGTGGGCGTCATCGTCAGCATCGCGCCGGTGTTTACCGTATTGTGTTGCTCCATCGTCTTCAAACAGAAACTCCAGAGACGGTATTTCATCGGGTTCATCGTGGCGATTGTCGGCATCGCCTTGATTTCATTCAATGAGGGACGAAACCTGAAACTCAATCCGCTGGGTGATTTTCTGGCGCTCCTCGCAGCCGGCACTTGGGGATTCTATTCAGTCTTCGCCAAGAAGATTACGGAGAAGGGATATGCCATCATTCCCGCGACCCGCGCCATGTTCCTTCCTGCCCTGGTGATGATCCTCATCGTCAATTTCGTCCATCCTGTCGCTTGGCCTGCGGCAGGCGAACTGTTCCGTTGGGCTTTTCTGAAACATTTGCTGTTTCTGGGCGTTGTGGCTTCCGGCATGTGTTTCGTTTCTTGGAACTATTCCCTGTTTGCCCTGGGTCCGATCGCCGGTTCCTTTTATATTTATCTGTGTCCTGTGATCACCGTGGTGTGTTCCGCCATCTTTCTCGGGGAAAAGATCACTCCCATGGCTGTTTGGGGGACCGTCTTGACTTTGCTTGGTTTGGCCTTCAGTGAACTTCGGCTGCCGAAGAGAAAAACAGAAGGGAACAAGGCATAATAACCTGCCAATTTTTGCTTTTTGTGCAGACAAGTTGTTTGTTATTGCGGCAAAACCAGACAACTAATTTCGTTTATGAAGAAAATTTGTCTTGTAAGATGCCGAATCTGTCGTACTCTGGAAGTACCAAACAAATGGAGGTTTGCCATGAAAAAAATGGTATTGGCTTTGTTGGTGGTGCTCATGGTGCTGCCATTCGGGTTCGCAAACGGGAATCAAGAGACGAGTATGGACAAATGGCCTGAGAAGGAAATCACGGTGATCTGCCCATGGGCTGTCGGGGGAGTGGCTGACTTGGTCAACCGCAAGATCGCGACGTTCGGCCAAAAATATCTTGGAGTCCCTGTGTTGGCTACCAACGAACTTGGCGCCGGCGGAAACGTCGCTTTGACCAACTATTTGAAGAACGAACCGAATTCCTACAATTTGATTTTCGGCGGAGAAGGTGGTTTCTCCATCGCTCCGAACATCGACGGCGCTTCAGCGATTCAGTTCAAATACACTGATTACGAGCCGGTCATCAACCTGTATTCAGCCATCTTCGTCATGACTGCCGACAGCAAGCTTGGCGTGAAGAATCTTGATGATCTGAAGAAGTACGGACAGGGCAGGAAACTGAAAGTCGCCGTAAACGGCATAGCTGGAGCGGAAGCGTTTCTGGTGAAAGCCCTTTCCAAGGAACTGGGGTTGCAGATCGACCTTGTCAGTTATAACGGCGCGAACCTCGCCCTCGACGCAGCGGCCAAAGGGGAGACCCAGTTTGCGGTCAGCCATCAGTCCCAGGCACGCGGTCCCGTACAAGCCGGGAACCTGACGCCGGTCTGCGGTTTCAACAAGGATGGCATCCACAATGAGGTCTATAATGTGCAGGGTGTCGGACAGTATGGCATCAAGGCGTATTATCCCAACACTTGCTGTCTCCTGGCGCGCAAAGGAACCGATCCGAAGGTGATCGCCAAACTTCGTTCCGCATATCTGAAGATGCTTGAGGAGCCGGAAGTGAAGGCTTTGTACCAGCAATTGATGATTACCAGCGATCCTATGGACAAAGCAGCCTATGACAAGCACATCCAGTCTGTCACCGATATCGTGTTGGCGAACAAGTAATTGATGTCTGGGGAGGGTCTGCGGACCCTCCCTGAAAAAAGGATTATATGCAGATCAAAACCACCTTGGACAAGCTGGATGCATGGATTGATGCTACCGGCAGAAAATTATCAGGGAAAAAGATGGTCATCCATTCCGACCTCGTCGGGGCTTCGCTGTTCATCGCGCTTTCCCTCGTCATGCTGGCCTTGATGCCGTCACAGATCAAAGTCACCGAGAAAGGGAGCATTAATGCCCAGACGTTTCCTAAACTGTTGTTGCAGATCATGTTGGTTTGTTCCGTGGTGGTTTTCTTGGTTGACATCATCAAAATCATCCTGAAGAAACCGAGTCCGACCACAACGATCGATTTGGTTACCGAGATACGGGCTTTGATCATTCTTGCGTTCCTGATCCTGTATCTTCTGTTGTTGCGTCCGCTTGGTTTCATTTTCAGTTCGATTGTCTTTGCTTTGTTGATGACTGCTTATTTCCGGATCAGGAAGGTTTCCTATTACCTGATTGGTGTCTGCGCAGCACTGCTGATCGGTGTGCTGTTCCAGTATGTATTGCATGTGCGGTTGCCGTAAGGAGGTGTGGCATGGAATATCTTTCTGAAGCGTTCGGACTCCTTTTCCATTGGTCGAATTTCATTTGGATGAACATCGGGCTGTTGATCGGCATCGTGTTCGGCGCCATTCCCGGTTTGACCGTCATCCTGGCCATCGTCCTCTTCCTGCCATTCACCTATACGTTGGGACCGATCCAGTCGTTTATGTTCCTGTTGGGCATTTATTGCGCCGGAGGATACGGCGGTTCCATTTCGGCGATCCTGATCCATACCCCTGGGACCCCCCATGCGACGGCAACGATGTTGGACGGGTATCCTCTGGCCAAGCGGGGGCTTGCCCAGAAAGCGATGAACATAGCTTTGCAGGCTTCGACTTTTGGAGGCTTTATTTCTGCTTTCTCGTTGTTGTTCTTCGCGCCGCAAGTGGCGAAACTTGCCCAAAAGATGGGAACCCCCGAGTATTTCCTCGTGTGCTTGTTCGGATTGACCATCATCGCAGGAGTATCCGGCAAGAGTTTGATCAAAGGAATCATTGCGGGTTGTTTCGGTCTTTTGGTTTCCGCTGTCGGCATCGACCCGATGACCGGAAGCACCCGATACATCTTCAACAACATCAACCTGTATTCGGGGTTTGACTTGGTCATCTGCCTGATCGGTTTGTTTGCCTTGAATGAAATCCTTGCCAAGAGCAAGAGGGAAGAGCAGGTGCATCAGGTCGGGGAGATCGGGAAAGGAAACGGGAAGATATCCAAAGCCGAATACAAACGCATGGCTCTGCCGGCGTTCCTTTCGTCGATCATCGGAGTCATCATCGGCATCATTCCCGGCACCGGCATGTCGATGGCTTCGTTCTTCAGTTATAACATGGCGAAGAACATTTCCAAGCATCCTGAAGAGTTCGGCGACGGTTCTGTCGAAGGTATCGCCGCGGCCGAGACGGCGAACAACGCCGTTACCGGCGCCACGTTGATTCCCCTGTTGACCATGGGGATCCCTGGCGATGGTTGCGTCGCCATCATGCTCGGCGCGTTGATGATCAATGGTTTGACTCCGGGACCGAACCTGTTCAAGGAGCATGGTGCGGTGATGTACGCCATCATGATTGGACTTCTGTTCGTCAACCTGTTCATGTTCATCCAAGGAAAGTATCTGACAAGGTTGTTCGCCAAAGTCATCAATGTACCTGTTTCCATCCTCACTCCGATCATCGTCATGTTCTGTTTCGCCGGTGCGTTCAGCGTCAACGCTTCGACGTTTGACATCGGGACCACCATCGTGTTCGCCGTTGTATCCTATATCTTAAACCGTCTTGATTTCCCGACGATTCCGATTCTGCTTGGGCTTGTGCTTGGAGACCTGACGGAAGAAAACTTCAGACGCAGCCTGATTCTTTCCGATGGCGATTGGGGCATTTTCGCTTCCAGTCCCGTCTGCATCGCGTTCCTCATCCTTCTTGCGGGGACGTTGGCGCTCATCTTGTATGGCAAATGGAAGGAAAACAGCAAAAAGGAAACCGTATGAACAAACAACCCAATATCGTTTTTTATTTCACTGACCAGCAAAGGGCGGACACATGTGGCTGTTATGGCCAAAAGCTGGATATCACGCCGAACTTGGACAAGTTGGCTGACGAAGGCACGTTGTTCGAAAATGCCTTTACCGTCCAGCCTGTCTGTGGCCCCTGCAGGGCATTGTTCCAAAGCGGGCTGTACCCGACAGAGACAGGTTGCTTCCGCAACAACAAGATGCTTCCTTTGACGGTGAAGACATTGGCGAACTACATGGAAGGCGCCGGTTACCGGACGGCATATGTCGGCAAATGGCATCTGGCGAGCGAGGGGGAACTTGAGAAAGGACCGAGTTTGGATTACCAGACGAAGGCTGTGCCGCCGTATCTTCGCGGTGGGTATACCGGCTTTTGGAGGGCTGCTGATGTCTTGGAATTCACCAGTGACGGTTATGGCGGATATATCTTTGATGAAAATTGCGTCCGTCATGATTTCAAGGGATACCGTTGTGACTGCATCACGGATTACGCTTTGGAATTCCTCGATGGCTATCAAGGAGATAAACCGTTTTTCCTCACCGTGAGCCATATCGAGCCGCATCACCAAAACAACGCCCATCATTACCAAGGACCGGTCGGGTCGAAGGAACAGTATAAAAACTTCATCCCGCCTGAGGATTTGGCGGACTTGCCCGGCGGAGACTGGAAAGAAGAATACCCGGATTATCTGGGCGCCATCCACAGTTGTGATTCCAACTTCGGTCGTCTCATCGCAAAACTGAAGGAAAAAGGGTTGTATGAAGACACCATCATCATCTATACATCTGATCATGGGTCTCACTTCAGAACACGCAACCAAGATAGTCATAAGTGCGGATATGACGACTATAAGCGCACGTGTCATGATGCGGCGGTTCATGTGCCGTTGGTCATCGGCGGCGGTCCGTTCGCCCAAAAGGGACGGAGGGTGAAGGAACTTGTGACGACGGGAAGTCTGCCGAAGACCATGGTCCACCTGGCCGGCATTGAAGTCGGGGAGCACATGATGGGTGAGGAATTGGATCTCATCGCCCGGGGAATCATTCCTGAGGAGCGGAAAAACGAGGTTTACATCCAGATTTCGGAATCGCGCGTCGGCCGATGCCTGAGAACGGATTCTTACAAATACGCCGTTGTCGCACCGTTCGTCAACGGAGGTGCCGTCGCCTCTTCCGACCATTATATTGATGACTTTTTGTATGACTTGCAGGCGGATCCGTTTGAGTTGCATAATCTTACCGGTGAAACGGCTTATGCCGTAATCAAGAAGCGGTTGCGTGCGAGGTTGCTTGAGCTCATCAAGGAAACGGAACATACGACGCCGTTGATCACGGATTGGTGAGAGGTGCGTCTTGGACGGGGAGAATTCGAAATCAGCGCAGGTATACCGGTATTTGCGCATCTATATGGACCAAAACAAGTTTTCGGCCTCTAATCGTCTGCCCAGCGAACATTTTCTCTGCCATCGTCTCTCTGTCTGCAGGGAGACGGTCAGGGAAGCCGTCACTCGCCTGATTGAAGAGGGGTTTGCCTATTCGGTGCGTGGGAGCGGGACTTTCTTCGACAAAGCGAAGGCCATATCAGCCGATTATGCCGAAGACCTGTCGCGACTGCAGGTCGCCTTGATCATCCAGGGACAGGACCATGAGGCGAACGCCAGTTTCATCCAAAGCATCCGCAACACGCTGAAGCCGTACAATGTGGAACTGAGGGTGTTTTTCACCGACAACAAAGTGGCTAACGAGCGGAAGTGCCTTGAAGCGTGTATGACCGGCATCCATGGCTTGATCGTCGATGGGGTGAAGGCCAGTTTGTTGAGCCCCAATCTTGATTGTTATGCCCGCCTGTACGAAAAAGGCGTCCCTTTCGTGTTCTACAACAATTATTACAGCGGGACTTCATATCCGAGAATCCTCATGGATGACGAGGGTTGCGCCGACCAACTGGTGCACGAACTGGTGTCCGCAGGCCATACTTCTATAGGAGGTTTGTTCCTTTGCGACAATTACCAAGGATGCAAGAAATACCGTGGCAGCGCGAACGCCATCATCAAGTACGGCGCGAAGTTTGATGACGCCTATGTGAAATGGTTGATTTCTGATGATCTGGAGGATCATGAACAGTTGAAACGCATCATCTGGAAGTTTCTCCGTTCCATTCCCGACTGCACAGCGATGATTTGCTGCAACATCATGTTGTATGAGGCGTTCAAGGAAGTCGTCGAAGAGAATGAAAAGACCATTCCAGGTGATTATTCGGTGGTCTGTTTCGATTATTCGAAGCCAGACTGGAACGAAACCGGGGTGACCTGTTCCGTCCATCCGGGGGAAGACATCGGCAGGATGAGCGCCAAAATGCTGATGAAAATGGTGTACGACACCCATTACAAGGACAAAGAGAGGGAATTCTCCTATATGTTCCCGCCGAAAATCCACATCGGGGCTTCGATTCGCAAAGTGTGATTTTTCTTGAAATATACCTATACAAATGATAGTATCCATTTGTATGGATACTCAAGAAAAACTGGACATCCTTTCGAGGGATGCGCAATATGATCTTTCTTGTGCCTGTGGCACGAAAAACCCATTGGAGCACCGCAAGCGGAAAGGAAGCGGGGATGGCTGGCTGTACCCGCTGAGCACGGCGAGCGGTGGAGCGGGCATCATCCTGAAGACTCTCATGGGCAACCGCTGCGCCAATGATTGCAAATATTGTCCGCTCAGGGCTCAGAACGATTTCAAGCCTACAGCCCTGTCTCCTGAGGAAATGGCGAAGTTTTTTTATCTGTTCCAGTTACGCCGTTCCATGCTGGGGTTGTTTCTGTCTTCGGCGGTGATGGGGGATGCCGACAAGACGATGCAGATGTTGGTCGATACGGCCAAGATCCTCAGGACAATCTATCAGTACAAGGGGTACATTCACCTGAAGATTATTCCGGGGGCATCCCAAGCGAGCATTGAAAGTGCGTTGAAATATGCTTCCGGGGTGTCGTTGAACATTGAGACACCGGGAGCGTGTCATTTTCAAAAGCTCACCGCCAAGAAGAATTATATGGAAGACATCATCGTTCCGTTGAAATTCTTGGCACAGAATACCGGTAAAGGGACCAAACATCCGAGAACGAAGCTCACGAGCCAATTCATCGTGGGTGCGAGCGATGAGAACGACAGTGAAATCGTACGCTATTGCGATGCCATGTACAGCAATCTGCACATGGAGCGTTTGTACTTTTCCGCCTACCAAAAGGGGCTTGGTGATCCCGGCATTCCGGGAGAGATGCAGAGACCGGTCATTGAGACCCAGAATGGGGAGCTGTTCGCTTCGGACATGTCGGGAAGAGCCTCTCTCTTACGGGAACATCGGTTGTACCAGACGGATTTCCTGCTCCGCAAATACCATTTTTCCGGCAATGAAATTTTGTTCGATGCTTCGGGAAACCTGCCGTTGGGTAAAGATCCCAAGTTGGTTTGGGCTGAAGCGCATCCGGAGTATTACCCGGTTTCCGCCCGTATGGGTACGCTTGACCAGTTGCTGCGTGTCCCCGGCATCGGGCCGGAACTGGCCAAGCGCGTGGTCAAGGCAAGGTCGGTCATGACTTTCAGGACACTGGAGGAGATACCCATTCCCGATTACGCGAGAAAACGCAGTATCGGTTACTTGGTTGTGTAGCAACAGGTCCATCTTCGCGGTACAATGCGCTCATGGGTTCCCAATGCGCTTCCTTTTTCCTCTTGCAGGCGATATTCACCGTCATCAACATGTACCTGCAGGTCATCCTGAAAAACCAAGGTTTCTCCTATGCTGTGATAGGCATCATGTTCGCCGTGTTCGAACTGGCAGGAATGATCGGGCAGGTAGGTACCGGTTGGTTTGCGGACAAGACGGGTTTGCTCAGGGTGACGCAGTTGTCTTGTGCCGTGGCCACCATTCTCGGAACGGCGCTTTTAATCCGGCTGACCAGCATACCTCTTGCTTTTCTCGTCTTGTTTCCGTTGGGCTTTTTCCTGAATTCGCTGATTACCCTGCAGGATGCGGCGGCAAATCAGTTCGGAGGGGGAAAACCTGATGTCTACAGCAAAATCAGAGCTTGCGGGACTATCGGATGCACCTGTTTCAGCTTGGTCTACGCCATGATTTCCCGTCCGGCTGTTTCCGACAATCAGGACATCTTCTTGTTTGTGGCAGGTGGTGCGGTCGCCTATATGGTCAGCCTTCCGTTTCTCAAGACAGGAAGCGAAACCGTCCCCAGACAGACAGGAAAACGGAAAGGCGGTTGGTTTGATACTCCCTATCTCCTTGCCATCGGCTGTATCCTGCTTTCCCGGTTTTCCATGGCGACAACACGATTCATCCCGTTATATGCTGTCGAGGTGCTCGGATATCATAAGCTGACGATGCTTCAGGTGGTTTCCACCGGAACCGAGTTTGTCGCGATTCTTGTTACCGGGAAGTTGCTGAGAGAAAAGAAAGTGCGTCCGGTCACCTTGTTGATGGTTTCCTCGGTGGGGGTCGGCTTACGGCAACTTTGCTATGCGTTGATGCCTTCCGTGTTCGGGATGATGCTGGGCCAGGCTTTCCATAGCCTCTGTTACGGGGTGTTCCAGCCTGCCGTCATACGGTTTGTCACGCTCCATGTGAAGAGTGACCATAAAGCGGAAGGGATCGCCTTGTGCCAATCGCTGGGAAGCGGATTGGGTGGTATGCTGGGTGAATTGTTCTGCGGATTGGTCATCCAGCATTTTGGATATACAGTCTTATTCTTTTCGTACGCTGTACCTGCGTTTGCCTCGGCTTTTCTGTTATTGCTTTTGCGAAGATACCTCCAAAAGGTTGAGGTGCAACGGTCGGAAATGGTAGTATGAGGATGAGGAGCTACCTGTGAGAAGCAGTCAGAATTGGGACTTGAGTGTAATCGGCGGGATTTCTTCTGACAAGATTCAGCGGAATGTCAGGGAATCGACGTTGATGCTGGATAACGATGTACGGCAGATTTCCGCCATTATCAGGCGATACTCACCACTTGAGATGCTGAAGTTGGCTTGCTGGGAAGGACACAGGATACTCGAGACCGGGAGTGACGATGAAATACGTGAGGCGGATGCGCTGGTCCGTTTCCTGCAGAGAGCCTACTGTCTTTCCTCACTTTGTCCCGATGGCCCTTCCTCCGAAAGGAACATCCCGCCCAAAGAATTCAAGCGTGTCGTTGAATTGTTTGATGATGTGTTTCGCAAAAGTTGCCGTTTCATTGACAATTCGTGTTTGGCCGCACGCAATGCCACGGATGGGGTGAAGGGGAGCGTGTTGACGGCCTACCAAGATATGGTGATGGAGGACTGTTTTCCTTCCCCCCTCTCGCTGGATACCATCCAGAGTAAGGTCAGGACATTGCATTTCTCCCTGCAACCGTTCAACGATGCCATTTCCAAGACGTTTGACTGTGGTCTGGATGGCTTGGTGGAGGCGTTCTCCATACTGTTCGCGAATGGCAAGACCGGTTTGGATACGTTGCGCAGTGACAGCAGCGCCTACAAGAATGACATGCAGGAAAAACTCAAGGAACTCAGGGCGTTGACGGGCACGTATGGTGACGAGAAAACGCTTATCGACCAAGTGGTCAAACGAGAACATTGGGAGAATCGCATCCAATCCATGGTCGGAAGACGGGACGGCTATGATCTGTACGATGTGAGTTTGTACACGTCCTTGGGAAAAGAGGATTTGGATTTGTTGTCCATACCGCTTTGCGGGGAGGAGAGCGATGACAGTTTGTATCCTGTGGATGACCGTGTGAACCAAAACCGTCCGTTCATTTCCATTTCAGGACATTATTTCTGTTTTGATACCGGGCATTTGCTGGATGATTTGCCTGCCATCGTAAAGGAACAGGTGTTGGCGAAAGGCGTGCTTTCCGCTGCAGAATGGGAAAAGCAGGAACAGCAAAGCTCGGTGTTGCAACCTGTTTCCATGATTCACAGCATGTTCGGTTCCATGGGGTTCACACTTTCCCAAACCGGGTTCGATGCTGTGTTTGATTTTCCGTCCAAACAGGTTGGGGTGAAGGTATTGCCTCGTCCGTCCTCTGATCCTTTGGCAGAGGGGCATATCGTTCTTAAAACCATCGCCAAGAGCCGCCAGGACATCGCTTGGGTGAAATCCCAGATGATGCAGGCGATCATCATAGATGCATCCCATGAGGATGATTATCCGTTGGACTTGGTGGATGGCGTACTGTTTTTGACCTACCCCCAGTTGGTGGGGTTGTCCCAAGATCCTGAGTCATTGGGCAAATGCAAGGAATTGCTTGGCTTGACGGAAAAGCGTCCGGAAGAAGACGAAGAACAGGATACTGCCGAGTCCATGATCAAGGATGAGACCGAGGATAAGGAAGATGTCCCTGTTGAGGAAAAGGAAGAAGACGACCAAGATGAACCAGACCTCTCCATCTTGAACGGGGAAGTGGTTGAGGAAAGCTCAGATGAGCCAGCCTCGGAGAAGGATGAACTGGATGATGACGACACCAACGAAATGATCAATGATTCAGATGATGACGAACTTCCGCCCCAGGAAAAACATGAGGAGACTTCCAAACCCTATTCCTTTTTCACCTTGCTTTCCGAGATCGCAAATGGCAGAAAGGAAGAACCTGCGCCTCTTGAACCGACTACGGTGGATTGGCCCGCAAAGAGCGCAGAGCCGGAACAACCAGACATGTTCTTTGGACAAGGAGAAGTGATGCAGGCTGCGTCCGAGCATGCTGATACCCTGCAGAAATCTGAAGGGAATATTGATATCCCTCCGATGGCTGAGACTGCGGCGCCAACCGAACAGGCAGAACCGGCTTCACCTGAAGAGCCTGACGTGAAGATTGATATCCCTCCGATGGCTGAGACTGCGGCGCCAACCGAAGAGACAGAACCGGCTTCACCTGAAGAGCCTGACGGGAAGATTGATATCCCTCCGATGGCGGAGACTGCGGCACCAACTGAAGAGACAGAACCGGCTTCACCTGAAGAGCCTGACGTGAAGATTGATATCACTCCGATGGCTGAGGCAGCTG